>ERZ1673698.79-NODE-79-length-172287-cov-22.491128_pt1 | contig 172287 bp, 141 predicted proteins | sample MGYA00580228_ERZ1673698 | MGnify/ENA primary metagenome ERZ1673698 (study PRJEB41218, sample SAMN15661768) | gut metagenome | host: Homo sapiens | place: Canada: London | collected 2015-08-20/2019-03-30 | study: EMG produced TPA metagenomics assembly of... | reverse complement strand
TTAGAGGGCAACAAGTTATGCTTGATAAAGATTTAGCCACTTTATATGGTGTAGAGACAAGGGTGCTTAATCAAACCGTTAAGCGTAACATAGAGCGATTTCCCGATGATTTTATAAGTGTTTCTTTTCATTCTCTGCTTTCTCTTTAAACGCCAAAGTAATGATAGGCATATTCTGCCGATTATTCAGCCCTCTTATTGCCCAAATATACAAAACAATGTCTCGCTCTTCTTTTGTTTCCTGTTCTGCATAGATATGTGGAAAACGAACGCCATTTCATACAAACTCCTCAGGACAGAAATCAATGAAGGAATATCCAGAATCCTAATCGTATCCTTCTCTGGTCTCACATTTATTCCATTGCTCATGTCAAGTAATGAGCGAATCTTGCAAACAATGATTTGAAGTATGCATTGAGCTATAGCATCAGATTCTGATATATCATTTTTACCCTTACTACGATGCCAATTATAGAATAAATGGAACAATCCATCACAGACGGTTCCTAGGCCATTTCTCATAATGGCGATCTGCCCATCAATACCTATATTTCCAAAAATCTTTTCTGTATCCATATTGTCAATAAAAAGTGATAACACCCCCTCAATATTCAATCGATTTAATCATATTCATAACCATAATGCATTTCGCTATAATTATGAAGGCTTATGCTCTCCTCTTCCCTATCATAACATGAAAATCGCTGGTCTGTTGCCAGTTTTATCTTTTCACATGCCACAACAGGGTCAACACCACGGATCTCCAGATTATACAAGAAAATACCGAAACAGATATGCATATCAGCAGAGGCAAGCTTTGTCTCGGCCCAAGCACATAGCAAATCTGCTGGCAAGTCAGGAAAATATTGTATGCCACTTCCATCAATCCGCCCCTGCAACAAGATAACAAAAGGATGCTGTCTTCGTTCATGCACTTGCTTTTACATAGCAGCATGGCCAACTTCTGCCAACTCATGTTGACCTTTTCATCCTCGCTTGCAAAACCTTCAGAATTACCATGAGCACTCAAATAAATATAGTCGAAAAGTCCATGAGAATAGAGGATGTTTTCTAAGTCCTCATTATCCTTAACACACTTGCAGACAGACTCAATTCCGTATAATTGTGCCTGTTCGCATATCCCGTTGCACTCATGTGGTTCATCGGAACCTCCGCATACTTTTAAAATTAGGATTCTTTTGCTCATACTCAAGAATCATTTATAGTATTTGTTGACCTTCTTTTGAAGATTATCAATTACAATGTCAACAGAAGCTGGCCTTCTTTTTTTGGAATGATTCAACATCTGTTTTATTAAAGAGTAGAGAGAAGAGTTCCTGAGCAAGAAGTCAGATTCCTTAACGCATCCTATTGGAGCATTACCTTGTAATATATACCAAAAGACTTTTGCTAATTGGAACAAGTCTGACTGGTGATCGATATTGCAATCAAATTTTTTCCCTTCAACCTTCTCTGATAAGTATTTATTCATAGCTTCTGGGGATAGCCAACCGCGTGGCCCGACTAATTCCCCTTTATCATCAAGACTTGGCTTATTCCTCATTTGTATAAGCCCCAAATCTCCGACTTTCCAAGTACCATTAATCATAAATATATTATCGGGTTTTATGTCACGATGATAATATCCCAAATCATTAAGTTCTTTTATGCCTTGGGCAATTTGGAGGCATAACTCCACTCGTGATGCCTCGTCATATTCCTCGTTTTCCTCTTCTAAATAGCTTTTCAAATCATATTCCGCATATTCCATAACATAGAAAGGGAAAGACACCTCATAATCTCCACCATCATGGGTACGACATATTAAATTGCCATCAAAATCAATATCTATTACGTTACCAACTTTTCTACTTTTACAATCATATAACGCAGAAACTTCCTGCCTAAACCGTTTGTTCCTTTCTTTTGTTTTAATCTTTTCTTTTTTATATACTTCAGGAAATTTCGAAATCTTAATCACCTTTTCTGGTATTGCATCTTCATCATACGTTTGAGCTACATATAGTGCATAGACAAATGAATTTCCGCCTTTATTAGATTTAAAATCAGAGTTTAGATACGATACATAATACTCCACATCATCCAATCTCAAATAATTCTCTGTTCGATTCTCTGAGATTTGTAAGTTGGGCTTATTAAAAAGGAAATCACACTTTACGTCCATAGTTTCTAGCTAAATTGTTTCACATCTATCACCTTATACCCTTCAATATCTGAAAACGAAAGCTTGTCAATGTCATATACATCCTCTAAGTATTCGCATACATCTGACAAACGAAGAGTCTTTTCTTCGGTGTCCTTAACAATTAGGATATCTTCTAAAATATTCAGTCTAATTAATCTTGCTGTTTTAGAATTAGATTGTGTCACGCAATGATAAGCGTACTCTTTAAAAGTTTCGCATTCTTCATTAGTTGGTCTAATATATTCTTTATCATCTACAAAAGATAGAAATTTGTATTGCTCTTTTAGAACCACCAGTGGTAGTTCCGTATGTTTTGCAATGAAACAGAACAATGTATAGAAATCGTTTCTTTGCTTAAACCTTGTTTCATTCAGAGGTTTAATATCATTAAGTACGCATAAGGTGGCCAAAATGGATTTGAATTCTTCACGAACCCGTTCTACTTTAGCCACTTCAAGTGTAGACTCCAAAAGTTCATCTACTGCTTTTCTCTTATCCGTCACATTACCTTTAAACAAATATGCTACAAGTTCTTCTATTAAACTCCTGTCATTCATTCGTTGAACCGTCTTCGTTGAGAAAATATCTAGCTCTGACAAACCTTGCAGATCCATCAATTCATTGACAAGAATCATAAATGGAGCATCATGGTATTGCGCTTTGTTTACTTCAGCAGGATTCAAGTGTACACCGCGCTTATTAACCAGACTATAAAAATCTTCAAGAGATTCTCCATTTGCCAAGTCAATATCATACACTTCTGTCACATTTAAAACATATGACATGAATCTATTTTGATCTATATCTTTAAAATAGTGTTTGTCAGAGTCTGCAAATTCTCCTTTAACATATTTGCTTATTGTTGTGGCACGTTGTTGTCCATCCACCATATCATAGGTTTCATTTTCATTCTTGTAAATAAAGAAGTTAGGCAAGGGATAGCCTTTCATGATGGAATCAATCAGCAATTTCTGGTCTTTAGATGACCAGATAAAATTCCTCTGGTATGGCGGATGAAGATTAATCTTATCTTTCTTTATCCATTCTATCAACTGTGAAATGGTTATTTTTTAATTGAATATTTCATAATAGTCTATTTTTTAGTCCAACGATTCAGGTACCTCATACATTTCGTCTTCATCTTCTTCCTTGTTCAGGAACCCAAGGAACACACGAAGGAATGCTGTTTCTTTGAAGAAGTAATTGGGATTCTCCTCCAGTTTTTCCTGCATAAAATCAAAGCCATAGTTTGCATATTCCTCCATTTTTGTAATGAGGTCATCCACAACCTTTCGCTGGGTGATTTCGCCTTTATCTAGCGCTATGAAGTCTATATCCGTTCGGGCTATTAATGCAGCGAACATATATTCTCGCAAGCGAGGATATTGTGTTCGACCAAGGCGTGATTCTCCTGTTCCCCAGTTGGAAATGGCCCAACCGAAATGTTTCCTTTTTGCCTTATCTTCTATCAATGGCTTGGTTTTGTTACTGTACAGACCTATGAAAAAAGCCAAGATGAACACTTCATAACCTGCACCATATATCTTACCTCTTATTTCCTGATACTGGTTCACTCCCTTTCCGTAGTCTGAGAACACGCTTATCACGGAGTCTTGGTAACGCTCTTCCCATTCGGGATTACGCTTGCCCCAAAGTTCATATAATGATTCCATATTACTTTATTTTTTCTATTGTTGTACGAACTGTTGCCATATTCTTTGAATCAAAGCCGTCGGCTTTCTTAATACGATAGACACAACATGTCAGTTTTTCAATTTCTGGGAAACGAACCCTTCCCTTGGTGATGAAATCCTTGGTCACAATGATACACTGTTTTTTCAAATTGTCAATCACATTGTAGAAGTTTTCTTCCTTGGAATCGCCAAATGATGATGTTGCAGCATCAAACACAAGAGGATAATCCTCGTCACGTTTTTCTTGTGTAAAGTCGGATATGGCAAACAGGACGGATATATACATTACCGTCAATTGTGAGCCAGACGGTTTCTTGATTTCCGTACCGTTCGAACTATACAGGCGGATTTCTGTCGAGTCGTCTGCCGTCTGCCTAAGTCGAATTTCTCCATGAAAGTCACTTGCGCTTAACCGTTCCAGATATCCATTCGCCTTATCTTGCATCTCAGTAAGAAAACGGCGAAGGTTTTCCTTTTTAGCAAAAGCAAAGGCTTTGGCAATCTCTTCAAGGACACGGTGAACGTCACGATACACTTTTACCTGCGAACTGTCGGGATTCAGCTCATCCATCTGTTTCTGCAATCCATCCATCCTTGTCAGAAGTTGTGCCAACTCACCATTCAGTTCTGCAAGCCTCACCTCTGCTCTACCTTTCTGTTCAAACAGTCCTTTGATGTCGTTGAAATCCTTCTCCAAAATAGCTTCAGACACATTTCCTGCCTGAATCAGCAGGCGCGATTTCTCGTCTATCGTGTCTTGTATCTGTTGCTCCACTTCCTTCAGGTCCTCGTTCAGACGCTCCACTAACCCCATGCGGTCACTAATTTCACGGACAAGCCCAGAAACCTGCGACTCGTTGCTTCCGCTGAGCGAAATACTCAGATTATGCAGCGATTCAATGTTGCCAAACTTGAAAAGTTCCTTCTCTTCAATGGCTTCCTTCCGACTCTTCTTTGCGGCCTCCTGTGCAATATGTCTCTTATACTCCTCCAGTTTCTGCAACATAAAGTTGTATGCCTCCGACCCTTCTTCTGCGGGACGACCACACACCTTACAGATATGGTCGTTCAGCATCTCCTCCATTGTTTCCTGATTGGGCAGATACCAAGGAAGTTCAGGCGCACCATTAACCAATGCACCTTGCATTTCCTTGACTGCTTCCAATTTCCCTATTTCAATAGCTTTTTGACGCTCATAATCCTTTTCCTGCTTTCTCTTTTCCCTACTGAGTGTAGAGCATTTTTGCTTGAACTCTAGTAAAACATCCGGGAAAGCGCAAAGGACCCACATTCTATCAAGAAGTGCGTGATTATAATCGATATAACTTATTTGGGCTTTTAATTTCCTACGCTTTTCTTCCTTACTCTTTAACCTACTTTGGATGTCTTTATATCTTTCAGATGTTTCCTGATTCTCTTCAAGTTCCCCCAGCCTTTTAGAAAACACCTCCAACGATGTCGTTTTATCTCTAATATCCTTCTTTTTAGTTGAAATTTCCTCGCCAAGACGATTTATCTGCAATTCTAATGCTTTAGCCTCACCTGCAACCTTCCTGTCAGACTTCATTTCTTTCAGATAGGCAGAATTAGCTTTCTCCTCAAAAGATGATGTATATTCTACAAGATCATCGAACTTTCTTATATCAGAAAATTTGTCGACCAGATCTTTTAAAGCAGTGGCATTGTCAAACACATTAAGTTCCGACTCACCCTTGAACATACTAAACCTTTGGATAAAGGCATCGTAGCATCTGTCTATGAGGTTCTTTCCACTCACTTGTATGCGTTCTGAGCCAGAAGTTTCATAACCTCTATAAACAAGTGGACCGACTCTAAAGAAGTCTTCGCTAATACGTTCAATGGGAAAAGACTTTTCTACGGATTTTTCACCATCGTGCTCAAAAAGCATAGCAACGGAAACTACATCTTTTTCGCCAATTTCCATCTTTGACTTTCGCATTTCCGACATGTGGTCAACATTACCCTTATCAATAGTTGTATTGAACAACCATTGTAGAGCATCAAAGAAAGTTGTCTTACCGTCGCCATTATCTCCGAGAATAAGAGTTAGGCCGTCTGAAAACTCAAATATATTATTATCTCCATAGTAACTACGGAAATTTTTGATTCGGATTTCCTTGATAATCATACGTTGTCAATTAAATATTTGTCTATTTCTTTCCAAAGTTCTTTTTCGGAAGCCCCTTCTCCTGTACGTTTAATAATCTGTGCAACAGCATTGATTACGTAATTATCAGAATCAAGCGCCTGCTCTATTGTACTGATGTCAGAAGGAGAATAATCTCCGAACTTCATCAGATTCTCATCAAGCAAGACTGCTTGTAGCATTTTGTTGTCATTATTTCTTGCCATAATCAGAATAAAGATATGTTATAATATGATAGTATTTCGTTTAACTCGTTATATGCAAAGTCCGCATTTTCTGATAATACAGCAAAGTCACGAACTCTTTTCAATTCACTTCTTATTAGACTACGTTCCATGTTGTAGTTTTCCTGTGCTGAATTCACCTCGGGAGCCACGACCAAATCGTGTATTATGGCTATATGTTTGTCTGGATGTTTTCGTAATATACGTCCTCTCCTCTGAATAAATTGCCTTGGATTTCCCGTGCTGGCACAAAAAATTGCCATCTCACTTCGAGGTACGTCAACGCCTTCATCAAGGCATTTCATAGAGGTCAAAACCTCAATATCACCGCAAGCAAACTTTTCAAGAATTTCGTTTCGTTCCTTAATTCCTGATACGAACTTCTTCACGGTCGTGGTTTTGCTGACATCCTGTACAATCCCTGTATACGTGTCAATCAGGTTATTAGAAAAGTCATCGTCATTTACACTTTCTATGCTGTCAAAGACATCAGCTGTTTCATCATCAGGCCTTGTACCTTCTGGAACATAGACCAAAGTATATTTCAAATTTCCTTTCTCGGTGTATCTTTCCTGAACGATTTGTTGGAATATCACTTCTTTCTCTTGAGCTTTGTGAACTATGCGTTTTCGTTTCAACAACAATCGCATCAAAATATCATCTCCTTTGGGGAATGATTCATTTTCCTGGTTAAAGAACATAGCCAACTGCAATGAGATACGCATATATTCAGCCATTTCTGCATCATTTAGATGTACTATATGTGGAAAATACTTGTATCGGCAAAGGTATCCTTTATCAATAGCTTCTTTCATGTTAAACTCAAATGTGTATCCGTTCTCACAGCCAAAGAATTCCATAATGGCTTTATTACCACTGTCATCAAACTGACGTTCTGGTGTTGCAGAAAGTCCTATGCGACGAGCGAACTTAACCCCGTCTAACCTATCTAATATCCTTCCTGCCCCCATGTTGTGTGCTTCATCAGCAATAAGTAGCATCTGTCGGGTAGTGTTCCTGTTAAAGTCAACTAACTCACGGAAGATGTTTTCTCGTGCAAAGGAAGCGTATGTCGCTATAATAATAAACGATGACTCTTCTCCGTCTATCTTGATACTCTCTTTTGTTTTTATACTGTCAAGTTCCGTTTTCCACTTGGGGTTTTTAGAACTGACCTTAGTAATATGATTAAAATGAAACCTTTTACATTCATCTTCCCATTGGTCAACCAGTGTTATCGTAGGGACGAGAATAATTGCTTTGTAAAAATGGAATTTCTTCCAGATGTTGAGCAGACAATTCAGCGAGGTAATGGTCTTACCTGTTCCTGTGGCCATTGCGAAAAGCCCCTTTTGTTTTACTTTCCAGTTTTCATATGCTTGTTTCTGATAGTCTCGAGGCTCATCGAAAGGAAATCTTGGCTCCCTTTCATTTGAAATGTCAATGGTTTGTCCCTCTAACTTTCGGATGATGCTTTCCACCTTCCTTTTTGCTTTATTTAAAACATCTTGAATATTTTGGGGAAAGTTACTATTGAGCCGTTTAGAAATAAGATTCTGTTCGTCACGAATCAACTCTTCAATCTCCTTATGCTTGAAATTAGCACAGATTCCAGATTTTACATCATCGGCTTTCAAATAAATGACAGAATTATCATTACCAGAAAATGTCCTTTCAAAATCTTCAGCTATATCATTAATTTTGTACACATCCCCTTGCCCATCCCAATCGCAGAAAGCAGTAAGGCTCTCTAAATTATCAATTAAGGCAGTACGCGAGAAGTTACAAGAACCATCAAAGGCGACCCTGTTCAGTCCGTCAGAGAACAATCCACACTTCGAATGGGCAATCCCTTCACCTTCTTTTGGAACCACAATCTTTATATCTAATCGTTCATTCCTAATTAGCCATGCAAGACATTCGAAGAAATGTTTGTCGCGTTCGGATAGTATTTGCTTTACCTCTTCGATATTCTGCAAATCAAAGAAAGGTATCATGACATCTTCTTCTCCTACCCAAATAGCGTTCCTATCATTTATAGAAAGAATGTCATTAATTACCATGCGCATTCGTCCACCATTATAGAGAAATGTAGCAAAGCCATCTGATAGAACATTAATAGCTGAGGACGAGAAGAAACCTAATTTAATATCAAATTGCGTAGCATTGCACAATGCCTCAGAGAAGAAACCAATAGGTTCCCACTCTGTGCGTGACTTGAAACGTCGGCTTCCTGGCCAAAGTACATTTGCTTTAAGCATACCCTATTATTTAGATGAAACAGTTCGTACACATAATGTCATCGCCAAGGATTTCAGCAAGGGTTGTCCCCTTGTTGTTAGCCTTACTATCTTTTTGACGGCGGATGATGTCAAGTTTAATTTGGCGGATACGCTCTGGTTTGATAAGATCTGCAAGACTCTCATTCTGATTCCACGTATAACCGTCTTTCTCAAACTCCATAGCTTTCTTAAAGAGGTCGGGATGCTGCTCATAGAGCCAAATCCATTCTATTTTCTGCTGGAAGAAACAGAAGTAGCAACCAGAACGACTGCGGCAATAGGTACCTATCTCGCCATCAACCTCGAAAGGAATCTCCTCATAGTAGGCTGGTACTCCAACACCGCTTTCTCTTAGCAGACGGAAGATATCGTCCTTCACCAATACTTCAGTATTATCAAGCAGAGGGAAATCATCGAGTTTACCCACTGGATAGTCTGTTGTTTTCAGGAACTCGAACACAGCATGATTAAAAAGCTTGATGTCGTAGTCCAGCAGCGCATTTATCTTCTTCGAGTAGTAGAACTGCTTGGTTATAGGCTTTCTAACCGTTTCCAGGATCTCGTCGCGAAGAACCCCTTCTGGACATAGCTGCTCGTAGATTTCCACTATCTGATCCAAGTTCTCATTGTGAAGGAACTTGTTGATGACATCTATACTCCAGATATTCTTGCGGAATGGGAATATTGCCTGAATATTAGGCTTCGAAGATATATAACCATCTCTGTCCTCATCGCCACGTATGCCAACATATGATACGGCATAGTCGTCGCCCACATATTCCTCGAACTTGTCAAGCTTCATCTTCTTGGTACACCAGCGAGCCTGTGGTGATGGCAAGAATCCTCCCATCGCTTTCAGGAAGTGATGAAAAGGTGTCGGCTCAGGGCTGCCCTCTGCAGCCCTTAGTCGTTCGATCTTACCCAAATAGGCCTCCAAACGATTGATTAGCGTTTCCGTTTCAGCCAGTTCGCAACCAGTATCTGAATTGTAGTACTCAATCTTCAACGACGGGTATGTTTGCTTCAGATAAATGGCGAGTGCTGCGCTATCCTTTCCGCCTGATATGCCTAATATATGTCTTACTTTTATCATTTACTCATTTTCTTGTTAAGTATCGACAGCAGAGCGCAAACGTCGATATTGTTGTCATCCGACAGCAGTTTGCTGATTTTTTTTTCAAGGTCATCTGCCTTTGACTTGTCCTTTTCTGGCAGAACGTATGTCTGAGTTCTTACGCTGGTTCCCCTATTGGTTACCATATCGAAAGAGTAGGCTTCATTCTTCTCCGAATCACCAATCTTCTGCGAGATGTCTGAATACTTCTCACACTCCCGGAACAGATACACCAGATCGTCAGCCAACTTATCTTCCTGCTCGTCTCTTAATGCATCAAGTCGTTGCTCCAGTATGGTGTAGCAGATGGACTGATACCATTGTGTTCGATTGTCATATTCGGTCATTACATGATGATAGAACTCACGCTGTTTGTCTGTCAAAAGATAGGCCTTCACATGGGCCAGCCGTTTGCGCACTTCAACGATATATTCAGAATAGTCATAACTCTGCAAGCCAAACTCTTCCACCAAACGAGCCTCGATGCGGTCTATCAGTTGGGTATAGCATGAGCGCAATTCCTTGATGGCTCGCTGGATGATTCTGCCATACTCGTTGATAAACTCTTCCTGTTTTAGCTTTTCTTGTGTGAAGCCAAGAGCCTCTGGCAAGTCTTCGAAGAAAGCTTTCTCTGGGTCTTTTGCTTTCGCCAGCACGTCGCGAAATCTCATCGTTGACTCGTGGTCAAACTTGCGGGTATGCTTGGTGTATTCATCCAGCCTGACATAGAAACTGAGGAAGGGCTTGATGGTCTCGATAAAACTGGTATTAGTAATGGTGAATTGATCGCCAAGGTTGATGAAACGTCGATACTGGTTGAAGAAGCCCAACTTCACGCCATCAACAGCAAACTTCTTGATTTCGAAATCGCTAGGGTGCTTCTGGAGCAAGTCGAAGAACTCCATATTCACGTTAGGCATGAATGCACCTTTCGAAGCGTCATAGAGCGCAAAGTCCTGACGCTTGATGAAGAGATATGTAGGAATCCAAAACTCCAAGAATCCTTGCTTAATCTTATAGGGGTGGGCAGATAGTATTTTTATCAGCTCTGAAATCTTTCTTGCCTTATTTTCCGAACTCTTCAGGAATTCTTCACAAGCATCCCACAACGGCATAAAGCCCTTGTTGGTTGGTACATCTGCGAAATCTCCATTCTGATGCAGACCAGTATTCAACAACAGAGAGGAATAGATGGTTTTCTCTGGAGGGAACTTGTCCTCGGGGAAACCCATGCCGTTCTCAGAGTAGTGCTCTGTCAGATAGGTGAGGTAACTCTTTCGAGCAGCTGTTATCGTTCCACTGAGTTTGTGCTTGTTGAACAATTCATTGTTCATCACAGGTGCCTTGCAATATACCTCATTGCACACTCTTGATAGCAACTGGTTGAAATCTCGATGCGATTGTACTTTTTGCTCTTTACCTGCAAATACCCAGACCACCCTGTTCCTGTAAGAAAAGAGGTTGTCGCTGATTGCCTTGTTTAGCAAAGTTTCCTCATACTCCTTCAACTTCTGGATTTCTGTCACAGCCACCCTGTCGTTCTTGTCGAGCACACGCTCCAACAGGTACATGTACTTCTTGATGTTGTAGAGGTGGTCGATGATGTCCTCCGTGTTGGTGAAGTAGGCAAATATCAGGGCATGATCTGTCTCAGAGCTGAACTTCTTAATATCTTCCAAAGCTTTCGTGTGGGTAGAGAATATCAGTTCTATGTAGCCGTCCGTATCACCAGTTGGTACAATATCGATAGGCTCTTCACGAATCATGTAGTCAAAGAAACGTGGAGTGCCTTTCTGATAGAAATGGGCTTTGACGGGAGAAATCCTGCGATTGAAGAACACATTCAACTCATCAACAAAGTTGACAGGACGCGAAACCATCATGCCAGCTTCGCGTATTTCTGCTTCAAGGTCAACGTCAGTTCCCTCGAAAAGCATCAAGCGCTCTTTGTAGGCTGCAAAGCGTATGATCTTCTTTGCAGACAGTTTTTGAATAATCTCTTTGGCATTGTCTATGGCCATCGCCTCACGGGCATAGTCCGTAAGGTTCCGTTCTGTCAGTTTGAAGCCGGCTGTACCGAAAAGATTCAGCAGTCCAATGGCTTTTACGAGTTTTACAGCTTGCAGCATCTCCTCTTCGTTAGCCCAATCCTGGCCTTCAACACGCTCTATGGAAACCTGGATGGTGCTCCAACTCATAGAGTCGGCATTGGCATCTTTAAGGTAGGAATAGAAGTTGTAGAGAATGTAGTCGTAAACCTTTTGCAGATTGTATGTTTGATGCTCTGTAGGCTCGAACTCGGAAATGGAATTAGTGCCTTTCGCCGCCAAGAAAGTAAAGAGCGACCGCTCATTCTGGCCGTATCGCTGAATAGCGGTTGTGATGGTATAAGCAGAGAAAAGGTCTAACGGATATAGCTGAACTGCAGTTCCCAAAGGGAAATCCTTGGATACATATCTTGTTTCTTTCGCCAGCTCAAAAAGGAACGTGGCATTCTCTGCGTCAGATATTGTTCTTTCCTTTTGCAATTGTGCTGATACCAAATAAAGCAGCTGCTCAACAGGCTCCACAAAGGTAATTTCCTTGAAGCGTCCTTTCACCTTAGTCCATTCGTTTGCCTGGGCTTCCGTCAAGCCTTTGGCGTATGCACCAAAGTTCTGATGGAGCGTGGTCAGCAGCATCATCTTTCGAGCAGGCACATTTACCAGCTCTGACAATTTCTGCAAGAAATACAGTTCCTTCTCAGGATTGTTCTTGGCTGCATGTTCAAGAACCTTGCCAAACTCATCCACCACGATTAGCAGGAACTTTCCTTTCTTCTGGCATTGGGTATAGTAGTTCTTGAGGCTATCAAGGATGCTGGTTTTATTGCCTTCCACATTCAGGGCTTTGCTCAGCAGGGTTGACATCTCGGCATAGTCACCAACAATGTTCATAATCTCAAATGACTGGGCATCTGAGAGATTCTGGGCATCCAGGAGGTATTTCTGCTTACCAGTCTTTTGTAAATCCGATTCTAAAGCTAACAGGAAACTTGACTTACCAGTTCCGTATGAACCAATAATCGTAAAAGAATGGATGCCAGAACGGAAATCGTTCACAATGTTGTGAATAGCATTCTGAGCATTTGGCGTTACCAAGTATTGCATTCCTTCGGCAAAGCCGTTTTCTATATTTGCGGATAAACTAAATGTCTTTGCCATAATAATTGTCTAATACTTGATATGCGTCCAAATCCTTTGTGAACTGAATCTGTTTGATGCCAGCAACATCGCTATAAGTGAAGTACTGGCTATATTCGCTTGATAACTCCTTCAACATCTCTATTGTCTCAAAGTCCTGCATACAGAACACGAGACCAACATTCTCCTGAATGGTATCGAAGGCAATTGTGTTATCACCTTCCTGGGCTTTTAGTTTCAGTAAGCCATAAAGGAAGATTTCTTTCGTGACCTTACGCTTGCCATCAACGTTAAAGTAGTAGCCTTTCCCTTCCGAATTCTGACGAATCAGATCAAGGTCAATCAGAAGCGAAGAGAAATCCTCATTGGATTGTGGCTTGCGAGGAAGACAGTAATTCTGAAGCAGCACGCCAATGTCTTTCTTCACAGTATTGGCATTGAACAAAGTCATCTTGCCAGCTTCCACCATCCTTAGTTTCACATAGGTTAGAACCTGCTCACGTTCAAAGTTAGTACGTTCTTTCTGTACGCCACAAAAGAACATTTGATATAATGTTGCCTCTTCAGAGAATACCAAGTTGAAGTGAAGCAACCATAGTGTTGCTATGTCTTCAAGATATTTGTCCTTGCCCCTACTTTCATCAAAAAGGTAATTGCCAAGCTCTGTTAAAACGTCATTATCTGTTATACCAAAAGCCCTGAGCCAAAAACGGATTGACGAAACCATGTTTTTGCCTACGCCAAGGGTTATGACAGCATCAGGACTATTGAAGTTGTTCTTATTGGCAACAAAGTCATAGCCCTTCTTAAGCCAAAGCGACTTGCAGGGAAACGACTCATGTCCTGAGAATTTATATGTTATAGCCATATTTAACTACAAATTAGAATTCATCAAAGTACGGACGTCCACATTCAGGACGTTAGCAATCCCATTCAACTGTGCCACCGAAGGCTGGGACTTGTTGTGACACCACCGAGAAATGGTATGCTCGGTCTTGCCCAGCTGCTCTGCCAGCCAACGATTGGTCTTTTCTTGTTCTGCAAGGACAACTCGAATGCGATTTAATGTCCCGGTTTTTTCATTATTTGCCATAAATTGTTCAATTATTGATGGCGAATTTACAAGAAAATAATGAGATAAAAGAAAGATTTAACCTTTTTCAATATAAAACGGTTGATTTTACATTAAGATTGAACATATATAAGAGAAAAGCGCGAGATAAAACATCAACATTGGCAGTTATTTGATGAGAGAGAGGGATTACTTGTCAATACGAGTAATATGTTGGGCTATAATTCATGTTTTTAGACTTATAGCTCAGATTTTACCAATATGAGTAAGACACCTTAAAAAGACAAATAATCCAAAAGATGACGTAAAAGGTGACATAAAAGATGACCTATAAGAAGTACTAAAGGAAATGGCTGAACAACAGTAAATTATCTTGCTACTCACAAAGTCCAATGACCCAAAAGATGGCGTAAAAGGTGGCGTAAAAGAAATATCAGAACGTCAGAGAATTATCCTTGAATTGATTATTGCTAATCCATTCTTATCCGCAAAGGCCATTTCGGAAAAGACTTCGGAAAAGATGTCGTAAAAGAAATGTCAGAACGTCAGAGGATTATATTGGATTTTTATTGCTGAGAATTCAGCACTTTTTGCAAATGCAATGTCGGAAAAGATGTCGGAAAAGGTTAAAATGACAGACAGAACAATAGAAGGTGATTTGGCTTAAATAAAGAAGATGAGTATTCTTTCTCGTGAAGGTGGTCGAAAAAGAAGGTATATGGGTTATAAAGGATTAGGTGCATGGCAAAATTGAGCTGTAACTCAATTCTTTTGACTTATAGCTTAATCTTACATATGTGATCGCAAGCCAAAATTTGCGCTGTTTTATTAAAAAATCGCCATAATTGGCAGATTTTTAATGTAAAACTTGTGCAATAGGATTTAAATCATTACCTTTGCACTGTAAAAAGTTGCCAATACTGGCAAAAATATAATACAAATGATGGAGATAAAAAGAGACAGGTATCTAAAGCAGTTGATAGAAAGCCGTCAGAATGGCTTTATCAAAGTGGTAACAGGAATCCGCAGATGTGGCAAGTCGTATCTGCTGAACGTCTTGTTCTATCACTATTTATTAGATAATGGGGTGGCTGATGACCACATCATCCGCATTGACCTTGAAGACCGCATGAACAAAGAGCTGAGAAATCCAGACACGATGCTCCATTATGTTCATGGCAAAATCAAGGACAAGGAGCTATACTACATCATTATAGACGAAGTTCAGTTGATGGATGAATTTGTTGATGTACTGAATAGTTTCCGGCATATTGATAATGCCGATACTTACGTAACAGGCAGCAACTCTCACTTCCTGTCATCAGATATTCCAACGGAGTTTCGTGGTCGAGGAGAGACCATCCATATAAATCCACTCTCATTCGCAGAGTTTTATTCTGCCAAAGGCGGTGACAAATTAGATGCATGGCGTGAATATTACACCTATGGTGGTCTGCCGCTCATCCAATCTTTTGAGACCGAAGAAAAAAAGATAAACTATCTGAAGGACTTGTTTGAAACTGTATATCTCGCAGACATTATTGAGAGGCATAAAATCAAGAATGACAATGAACTGCGTGAGTTGGTGCTTATTTTGGCATCTTCTATAGGTGCTCCATGCAATCCTACAAAATTATCGAATACTTTCAAGAGCGTTAAGAATGTGAGTATTGGCAGTCAGACCATTTCTAATTACCTCACCTTCCTGTCCGAATCGTTCCTGCTGAACAGAGCTATACGTTACGATATAAAAGGTAAGAAATACATCAACACGCTATCCAAATACTATTTCTCTGATATAGGTCTGAGAAATGCCATCTTAGATATGCGCCAACAAGAGGAAACGCACATCATGGAGAACATCATTTACAACGAACTGATCACACGCGGCTATAGCGTAGACGTTGGAATGGTGGAGATTAAGAAGCAGGACAAGAATGGCAAGTGGGTTCGTATCCAACTTGAAGTGGACTTTATTGCCAGCCTCGGCAGTAAGAAATATTATGTGCAGTCAGCCTTGTCCATCCCAGACAGGGAGAAAGAGATACAGGAATCTCGCCCATTTACAAACATCAATGATTCTTTCAAGAAGGTGATCGTTGTGAAAGACCACATTATGCCTCGTCGAAACGAGGAGGGAATACTCACAATCGGTCTTTTCGACTTCTTACTCAAAGAGAACAGTCTGGATTTATAATCATTCTTGTATAGCGTATAAGTTATGGTAAAGCTTTTCAAAATAATAGAGAAAGTAGTCTGGGTTATTGCAGCATTGACAATAGCTGCTGTCCTGGCAATGGTCTTCATTGTTGCTTTTGCTAATCTCGACAAAGCCCAGTTTGACTGGTCTTCTTATATTCCGTATTTCTATGGTGCAGCGGCTGTGGTTGTTCTCTATAAGATTGTTGTCTTGTACTACACATCCTTTTATCAGACAAAGATAGATGAGAAGACTGGGATGTTAGTCTCTTTGGACGATGAGATGAAAAAGTTTCGTGCCAATTCGCAGGAGGGTTCCTTTCCTGATGCCAAATTTGAGGCTATCATGGAAGTGGTGAAACAAATTCCACAAACTGATACAAATGCTATTTTGACAGTTCTTCAAGAGCGAATTCCCTCGGTTGTACAGACATTGGTTGACCAACAGGTTGCAGAGATTAAACGGAACCTAATGCTCGAAAACGAGAAACGGATGCGTGAAATCAATATTCTGTCTGCAAATGTATCGGATGTGCTGGAAAGACGAGAGCATCTGCTCAACCTTTAAGCAGAAATCAAGCGATGTCAGGAAGACGAACGAAAGAAGCGACTTGCCAATACAGAAGAATATACCATGCTGGTGTTCTCTTTGGCTGGCACGTCTGTAGAAGATGTAGAGAAAGTATGTGACGTCGTCAAACTGTTTATTGAGACAGGACAGGTAACAGCCAATAAGAATTTATACATCCCATTGAACAAGAAGCTACGCAATGCCGAGTTGAAGCAGTTCGTCACCAATATAATATGGTATAATGGGAAAGACTATCTCGATGGAGACTCTTTCCTCCAAACCGCATTCTGCGAATGGTTCAGCGGCAAGAAAGGAAACATTGCCAAGAACTACTCTGTGCTGCCCAAAGACTCTTTGGTGTCAAAGGATGGGGTGGAAATGGATCTACAGCAACTCCGAGAAGCTTTGCGCACAAATAAATAAATTACGAACCATATTAAAATTATTTATAGCAACAATGGAAATGGACCTTTTAAGTATAACCAGGACGGCTGCAATGATTTATGCAGAAGAAAATCTTGGCAACAGAAAGACAGAAACAATTAGAAGGAAATTCGTAGAGTCAATTTTTGTTCTTCGTGAGAACAAGAGCATGACTATCATGACTATCATTGATGCCCTTGAAGAAGAATTGTCTATAACATACTCTGAGCAGGAAGTCTTAACACTGATAAAGGAAAATGATTCGTTTGAATACATTGCTGGCAAGACAAAAGAAGAAGATACGTATCGTCTTACTGGCAAAAGATATGTTCTCTTGCAAGATCGTAGTTCTGACGTAATTCAAAATACATATGAGAAGTTTCTTGTTGACAAAGACATTCCTTCTGAAAAGTTTGGCCATGTTATGCAGCAATACTTATATTATCTCCTAAATACAAATATTGAAGCGTTCGGTGGCATTCTGAAAGGCTCAATGCCTGATGTTACAAAGGACCTGTTAGTATCGTTCTCTGACGAAGATATACAAATAATAAATGATTTCCTCAACTGGAAAGATAATGATAAGAATATTGCACTTTATAAACTTATCAGTTATTGTATAGAGTATGCCATCGCAGTAAATAATTCAAAGGAATCTGTTTTAACAAGTGCAATAAAAAATAAGGACTTTTACTTGGATAATGCCCTACTATATAGAGCTCTTGGCATAAATGGAGCACAACGCAAAAAAAGAACACTCTCTTTCCTAAAAAAATGCATAGAAACAGGGCAAAGCCTGCATGTTACATGTATTTCTAGGCATGAGTTTATGGAGACCATTGACTTTCACATCAACCAAATTAGAAAGACCACACCTTTTGGAAATATTAATCCTGCAGTTTTCAGGAGGATAATGAGCGGTAGTTTCTGCCAGTATTATCACGAATGGAGAAAAGGAAGGATTCAATATGGCTTTGAGCTATTTAAATCTAATATCGTTTCCGAATATAATCAACTTATTGAGCAATATAATATAAAGGAGGAGTTTGCGTACCCATTCCCGGAAGAAGCAAATATTCAACAAATAGAAGACTATAGAGAAGGTATCAAAAGTGTCAAAACGCGAAGTGGTAGTTCAAAGAGCGAAACTCTTCATTTGTATGATGCTCAAAACATTTATTGGATTGAGCAATTAAGAGGATATAATAATAAAACTGTTGAACACACTAAATATTATTTTATTACCAGCGACCTCAAACTACATGCATGGGATATCCTACACTCTCCTACATCTCAACCGGTTACATTGCAACCGAGCCAATGGATGGCCTTGTTACTAAAATATACATCAAGAACGACAGACGATTTTAATAGTTTTGTTAGTTTTTTGAATATTCCACGTGAGCCCAATGTCGTTAGCGAGACAGATCTGCAGTATGCTCTTGCAGGAATTAGTGAAATCACAGAAGATCTGAAGCAACAGGATTATATTGTCTCAACTATGTTTGCATCTAATCTTAAAAAAATGCAAGAAAGTGGCGATGTACGTTCTTTTGCAAAGGCTTTTGCAAAAGATGAAATGGAAAAAGTATATCTTGAACGATTAAACGAAAAGACTAAAGAAATAGATCTTATCAAGTCACAAAATTCAGAAAACATAGAAAAACTAAAGAAGGAGTGGCTGGAGGAAATGCAAAAGCGAGATGAAGAAAATAGAAAACGAGAAGAGAAGATGCGAAAGGATTTTGAGGCAAGTATGGTGCGCCAAGAAATAGCCTCACTAAAAGTATCTATTGGGAGTTTAGAGTCTGATTTGTGTAACAAGGACCAATTCCTTTCAATCGCAAAATCAAAAGCCAATTTTCAATCAGGACTTCTTAGACTTTTTTGTGGTTTGATAGTTCTTGCAACTCTTTTTTATTGGGGGTATTACATAATAAAAGGTGATTGGAATAAATTGGAGCCTATTACATATGTTATTGGTATAGTTCCACTTGCTATAGAAATTCTATGTATGATGGTTTTGGGGAAAGCATTTAATCCTATGCATTGTCTTGAGAACTTCTCGGAATATCGTTACAAAAAAGAATGCGCCAAATATGGCGTCACAAAAACGACAATCGAAGGGTTAAAATGTAACATTGAAGAAAAGAAAGCTCTGCTTAAAAATTATGAAGAAGTTCAGAGAAATTGAAATCAGAACTGATATATAATTCTTCATACAATAATATTAAATGAATACTAACGACAACAAACAAATTACAACTGAAAAGTTTCTATTTTTGCTGAAGCAACATATTGACTTTCTTGAAAGCCAAATGGCGGAAAGATGCGGTATGAAACTATATAAATCGGCCGATGGTTTTACACAAGAGGAAATATATGAGTATGCTGGTGCTAAAGATTGTGTTGCGACATTGACTTTGAATCAAGAATCTGCGAAGCTATATGGGGAGTCGTTGACGGTCGTTTTTGTCTATTACCAAAAAGAAAGAATTGCTCTTGAAAAAGATAGGACGGCTCTTAATGATATATCCAACGTTAAAGCAAAAGAACTTTTGGGAAAGTTAGACAGAAGTTTGTATGATCAGCTTCTTAAAAATGGTATTCCAGCAAAGGATATAGTCGAAATGCTGGCGGGACCAGACTCAGAGGGAAATAACACTTATGCGAGTCCTCTTTTGCGTAAGCCTAAAGTACTGGAGGTTCCTATTGAAGGTGAAGACAATGGTAAAGATATCTATTTTATGTATGGAGCCTTGTGTCACTTTATTGCTGATGGAATAGGATTGACTCCAGAAGAACATAATGAATACCTTGCCTATAAGATTGTTCTGGAACGCGAGAAACTTACTGATAAAGAAAGAGAGGAAATCTTTGACAAGAACGGAGCAATTGTCAATCAAGAAGTCGGCTATTTCTGGTTATTGTGGAAGAAAGAAGCTGGTAAGCTGACAGAGAAAAACAAAACAGACCTAATGCACTTGTCACAAAACAGAATCGCTAATCGATTTGGTTTGGCTGATAAAGAGCTACAAAATATGGGATTAAGTTTTGAAAAGTTAGCAAAGACTTATCCAGAGAAGGCAGCTCTGTTGTTTTCAAAGATTGTCAATTTTTATGAATATCGCTATAATGTTGTTGGTAAGCATCTGCTCTATATGAGTTTTGAATCGTTTCTGCACATATACCTTCGTCATGTAAAAGAGCTCGCTGTTGAGAATCAGTTTGGTGAGAGAAGTAAATTTCAATTGGCAGAAAAGGATTTGAAAGCTACCATGGATATTGTTTTAGGTGCTCTGAATGATGAGTATCAAACATATAAAGACGAACATCCTAACAGCAGATTCTTCCGGAAGGGGAATATGGCATATTATTACAATGGAGACTATTATGATGTTGACATTTTACCAGATGGCCAAATTGGAAGTTTCTATAAACGCATTGACAAATAAAACTTAAACGTCCAAATACAAACAAAAGCAAATGTAATCGCGTGGAACTATCCATGATGCTTTTAAAGACTATCGGTGGTTGTAGCACTGTGGTTCCACCTCTTCCCATTCCGAACAGAGAAGTTAAACACAGTTGCGCCAATGGTACTGAAAATCGGGAGAGTAGGTAACTGCCTAATATAGTCTTCGTCCAAAAAAGCGGATCAATTACCTTACGATTCTCTGCCTTATTCCATGCTTGTGATACCTGATATTGAAAGATAATTTAATTAACTTCAGTTAGTTGTAGTTAATTAACAGATCCTATATAATTTGGAAGATAACTCTTCTCCGTCAATCAGTACCTTAATTTCCCTGCTTTCACCATGTTGTAATATACCTCCAGGCAGGGAATAAACCAATTTATGGAATGCTGTCTGAATGTGAAAACCGTTTGTCAAGAGCGAAATGTCGACTGGATGTTTAAGTAGAAATGTTGACATGATTGATTATAAATTAATGTATCCTTCCTGATCATATCCGCGATGAAATCTATTTATTAGATCTATCAATTGTTGAAGAGAGGGGATGTCGGTTGAAAGGTTCTTGAATTTTAAGTATTGGACATTATATCTCTCGAATGAGCCATTCATCAATCTTATTTCAATATCAGAAGGGATAAGAAACGAAGCTCTGTTGCCAAGGTATTTATGGAATTCAGATAGGAAGATGTGGATGCCGGCAAGGTCAAAGTCCCCGAAGTGAGTGTATTGATTGGGTATTGTTTCAAGCCAGGAGCGTAAATCTGTGGATTGTGGATAGCGTGAGACAAACAGAAGACGCTTGTTTGGAAATATGGAAGAGAATAATTCGTATTGCTGTCTGATTTTACGAAAATTCTCCATATTCTCTATGCCGACAACAACGACATCTGTTGGTACAAGAAAAGACTGCCAGTCGGACACGAAAATGAAACTGCCTTCAAGAGGGTGTATGATAAACTCTTGGCCATTTAGAATACATTCAATTGGCTCGTAAGCATTGACAGGAAACCCGGGGCATGAACGCACAGAAATGAGTTTGGAGTTGCCAGTCGCATAAGCCTGGGAGGATCGCGATGTCGCTTTGTCGGAGTGGCTGTCAAGTATTCGGAAAGATTCGTCTTTCCCATGTAAATATTGCTTTAAGATATTTGTGTCTAGTGCGCGATATGATGTCCTTGAGCCACGAACCACAGAAACCAACAGTCCTTCGGACATCAGTTCCAATACAAAGTCTGTGTTCAGCCGGCTTGAAGCCACAGTTTTGCCATTCAGCAGTTCCTGTAGAGATTTACTTATAGTCATATTATTGCATATTTCGTTTCAATAATTTTTCCACACGTGTTTTGACGTTGTGTTTGCTCAGCAGATACGTGTACTTATAGTCGTACGGATTGTATGATGTCGGAGAACTGTTAATCAGGTAAATATTGCGAGAATTGGCAAATTGTAGTATTCCCTTGATGTTGTTTGGATGAAGTCGTCCAATCTCATCCATCATACAATGCACAATGAAATCACCACTTTTACGAGCTGCCTTCTTTTTGAAAACATTGATAAGCATGATGTTGACCATCGCTTTTACCAATATGTCTGTTCCGTCTGAACCGACATTGTTGATGCGTTCCACCCAGCCAGTGTCATTGTCATTTTCTTTAACACGGAATTGAAGGCGGAAAGAGTCACTTAGAGAGATGGCTTTTCTTTGTGGTTCATCTTGCAATTGGTTTGTTAAGCTTTTTAGGTAACCGATTACCTGACGATTGACATCTTCATGGTCGTCTTGAGAGAATAGGTTCAACTTGCCCATTGATAGAGCATTCTCTTCAGTATATGACTGAATTGATATCAAAAGTTGCATTAATTTGTCAGATGTTGCTGTCGCTTGCAATTCGATACTTTTAATTACGCCTGCAAAGTTTTTCTCTACGAAATCTCGATTGATATCCAATATAACCTTGTCCACATCGGATCTGCGTTTCATCAACTCTCCAATCTCTACCGAAATTCTTCCGAGGATATCTTTATAGTGTTCGCTTGTCCTTTTGCGATATTCCTCAATTTTGTTGTAGTCGAGGAAATCTTGCAAGTTGGCAGCAATCTGTATATAGTCACTATCTACCACAGGCATCGTATTGAAGTGAAACGCATTTTGCGGTTTGAAGTTGCGGTTGAAGTTAACCACCACTTGCTTTAGTGTCTCCATCTCTTCGCGCTTGTGGTTGACTGTGCCTCGCAATTGAGTAATCAACTCTTGACAATCATAGTGTGTCACAGTTTTCTTGTCATTATGCAATATAGCCTCAGAAACCAAATGCTCATTTTCTACCATTTGGCGATAAAGCGATAGTCCATCTTGCCTGTGTTTAAGTTCTTTTTGCTGTCTGTTTGCTTCTTTTTCCAATTCTATTCGCTTTTTCTCAAAGCTGAGTCGTTTGTCTTCAAACTTTTGACGTATTTGCCGCAGTTTTTGTTCGGTGTCTGTTATTTCCTTATGGATTGTTGGTTCGATGGCAAATAGTTCGCGCTTTGCGATGTTGTATTCAATTATGAACTGACGTTCGTTTTCAATTTGCGTTAGCAGAGAATCAATGTTTCCCAATGTTTCCTTGTATTGGGTGAGCAAATTGATGTCAACACCTTTGCCAGCCAGTTCGGCCTTCTGCTGGCGGTCAAGCTCTTGAAATTGTTTGTCATATTCTTTGTTTCGGGATTCGGCTTTTTGGAATTGCTCCTGACGGAATTCTTCGAATAAGGCCTGATCCTGTTTGATTTGTTTTTGGAATATTGTGTCAAGTTCTTTCAAATCTTTCAGCATCTTGTTTTCTTGCTTTTTGCAGGAGTCTTGCTCAGCCTTCACTTGGAGCAAGGCGTCGTTAAAAGCTCGTTGGCGTTTCGCTTTCTCTTCAGAGATTAGTTCCTGCTCCTCCATTTCAATAGCGTGTTTTTGGTTCTCCAAGGTCTGACGTTTGGTGGGTATTTGATCACACTCAACCTTTAGGCGAGTGCGTTCTTCTCGTAGGGGCTTAATGCGTTCCGAGAACTTTTTCTCCAATTTTTGAGAATCGTTCTTTAAAGTGATGGGTAATTGATTAAGTTGTTTGATAATATCTTGCAGTTGCTCTTCTAATAATTGCTTTTCGCGGAGCAACTCATCAGGAGTCCGATTTGTAGAGATTACGTTTTCCAGATTCAAGTTTATCCCAAATAAATCCTCGGTAGAAGTGCTAAATGTTGGGTCTAAGCCTTGGGCATAGAGTATCCGCTCTTCATCCACAACTTTGCCGATAGTGTCTTCCCAACCATTCTTGTTTTGAGTCAGCCATTCATAGAGCGAACCTTTAAGATGAGAAAGCAACTTGTCAATTTTATTAATGCGTTCCCTAAGTTGTAATTTCTCAGAGTCGAGTTTTTCTAATTTCTTTTCATTCGAAGCTTTTAGGTTGTCGATGCTCATCTTGTATTCGTTTTGTAGTGTTTCAATTGTATTATCCACAACCTTTTGGTTGGCATCATTTTCACTCTTTAACATCACAAGGCTCTGCAACTCTTCTGAAATTTGTTGCGCTTCTTTTGCCTTCGGGTGCCATTGTTTCAAATCGCGAAGGGCTTTGTCTGCAAGATGTTGCTCCTCGATAAGCTGTTTCAGACGATTGTCGGAATTATTTCGCCAATCGTTGTATTCATTTGTTATCTGATTTCGATTAATGGAGCGATTGTTATCATATGCTTCGCGTTTTGTTTGTAGTTCTTCGCGTTTGCGGTTTAATTCGTCCTTTTGGCAAAGTACGAAATCTTTTCGTGCATTTTCCAGCTTATCCCTAGCGATTTTGTACTTTTCTTCTATTGAATTGTTTGTTTTAAGCAAGTCGTTTAAGAGATTCCTCTTTTCATCGCGTTCTTGCTTCAACATAGGCTCCCGACTGGCTAATAATAACTTTTCATGGATGAGATTCTTCTCAAAATATGTGTGCTTTTGTGTGATTTCTTTCAGTTTTTCTTTCTTGGCGCCGAGCTGTTGATTGAAATTGTCCTTTTCGTTGTTATATTCGTCGGACAATTCTCGCTCACGTGTTTTTTCTTCATTAATACTATTGCGTGTTTTATTTAGCGCGTCTTCAATCAGGGGTAGTTGTTTTTCGCTTTCGTTGACTGCATAGTTAAGTTTTTGCCAAACGTCAATAATTTGCTGATTCAAAGCGATGATAGTGCGACCTTGTTCAGCAATTTTTTGCGCTTGGGTGCGTATGGGATATGTTCCATCTTTAGCTTGACGGAACCAGCAGTCAATCTCATCGTATTCGCGTTCGAAATCGGTAACTTGTCGACGGTAGGTTTGTAAATCCACCGGGATATCTTCCTCTGCCATAGATTGGATAATGGTGTTCTTGATGAAGTCTGCATCTAATTTTGTGTTTAGGAATACATTTTGTATGCTTCGCGGAATGTTTTGATAGTGAGCGCTCTGCACCAATGCAAATTTGGCGTATTTGTGATCATGTGTATTGCCGAAGATAATGTCTTTGAACATTGCTCCAGAATCAATGCGGGCAGAAACGGCAATATGATGGTTTATACGTTCGCGAATCTTTACCCAATCACTCATCACACGACCAGTACTGTCTATAAGCCACTCCTTCTGATATGGTGCATCAATAAATCGCCAAGTGGCACGACCTTGATATCGACTTACAAGCACAGTGAATGCCTCGTTGTCGCGCATCACTTCGTAGAGAATGTGTGAATCTGACTGGCGAAAATAGAACTCATCGAATGATTTTTGTCCTTGTTGAATCCCCAAACGATGTTTGTCGGCATTGTAGAAGAAAAGCAAAGCCCTTAATATAGTACTTTTACCCACGCCTTGTGTGCCGGTAAAATGCACATTGCCATCCACCGAAATTTCAGCGTACGAAATGTTTGCGCTGTTGACAAAAATTATTTTATTCAGGTATTTCATCTTCGTTGGCTATTTGAATCATATTGACTAATTCTTCTGCATAGTTGAAAGCAGATGTCACCTTATAGGTTTCATCTTGCTCGCTTATGCACTCCGCAAAACCCATTGACTCCATCTCTTGTAGCAATTTGTTTATAATCTCTTGATATGAAGACGCTCCGTACTTCTTGAATAGGTGACCGGCTTTTTCTTTGAGTTCGATGTCGCAACTTATTTGCTCTATCAACTGGCTCTTGCGAAATTGAAAGCCAGCAGTGAATGATTGGTTGTAGCATTTCAGAAAGTCAAGGTAGTCAAGCCATTTGGAAAAACTTTCTAGTTTTAGTTCAATGTTTTGTCTTGATTCTCCTATACGCGAGAAGTAGAAGTAGCCGTTACCTCTTTCCATTTGCAGACCAATCTGTTTGAAAAAATCAGAATAGTCTTCGAAATTTTCTTCAACGTCATCATATAGGTGACGTGTAGAGATATCGGAACTGTCTGCTGAAAGGAACTCGCCCTTATTTAGACGTTCGTATATTCTTCGTGTATTATTTAGCATAAACTATTGGATATTCAATGTCTTTGTATGTATTATATTTTTCGGAAATTTCGCACTCGTCGGGATGCAGGATGATAAGTTGACAGAATAGAGCGGCATATTCCTCAATGGTCAGTGCTTTTTTGTAGTCGAAAGTCAAAAGGAAATCAAATAAATTATTCCCTTGTGCGCAAAAGGCATTCCAAATCTCCAAAGGGTCAACCTCGTTTATCTCTTTTATATGTTCTTTCAAATCATCTACAGACAATGGCTCAGACTCTGTCCTCGCCATTTTCTGTAAGCCGTTTCTTTGAGCAATCTTTCTCAACAAGCCTGTTATTTGTTCGTTTTCTTGTAGCTTGTTAAGTGACAGCCTAATCTTGTTGTACTGTCTTGTTTCCATCCAAAGAGGATTCTGTCCGTTCAATACATGCAAGAGATTTGTTTCTTCTTTGATTACAAATTGATCTTGTAAGTATTTGAGTTTCCGTATTTTCTTGTACAGTTGGTTTTGTAGGTCTATCTGATTTAGATAGATGATAATTTGACGGTCAATCTCCATTAGGGCATGGTAGGCTTCAACGAAATCATGGCGCACATCACTACAAGTTTTTGCCATATGTGGATCTCCTGCCATCATAAAGAACGCATGTTCATTGTCTAGCAGTTTCTCACACTCTCGTATCATTGCACGGATGTTGTGAGCCTTGTCATCAAGGTTCTGCAATTTCTGTTTTTTAATGCGATAGTTCGGTTCCTGTTTGTATGCAATGTCCATATTCCTTTTCAAGTCCACTACGTTCTTTAGCGTTCGAAATCCAGTTTTTCGGAGCAGTTGTCGCACCAAGTCCTGATAATTGGCCTTACGGTTCGCATTTGTTTCTTGTAGATAATAGCTAATGTTTTCCTTCAGGGTGTTGATACACTCTTGTACGCTAAGCACGTTGATTTCTTCATTTACATTGAGCACTTCCTCAAAAAAATTAAGATAATCGCTTTCAATTTCAAGAGTATTTCCGGTTTCTACCAACACACCATAGTCTATCAGGCGATTCAGCCGTTGCCCATTGCCTCCAACAAGCTCCAACGCAAGACTTTGTCCGAATTTAAACAACTTGCGTTTCTCGAACATTTGACTAAGCAGAACATTCTCCTTTGCCAGAGTTTTTGTTAGCTCTTCTATGGAATGGAAATGTGATAGTGAGTCCATAAGAAATTGCTATTTTTCAGTGTTTTCGTAATAATAACTTTACTCAATGTCGTTTAATATTCCTTCTCTGTCCTCGATTTTCTTGACTGTTGATTCTGGAATTGTAATATGCGGATAAAGGTAATGAATTTCGGCCAGATAAGAGAAAGAAGTGTGCTTTTTTTAATCATAATTGATTTAAAGGCGGGTTTGTTGTTTTTATTTCTTTTGAAATTGGGGTATATTCAATAAAAATATCTAAATTTGGGGGACTTAAAAAATTTGAGAACGAATAATTTTATAGGGATATGGAAGAGAACGAACTTCAGCGCGCGTTGCCTGTCGGCACTATTCTGAAAAGTCCGAAGTTTGATTATCGGATTGAGGCTGTGCTTGGTCAGGGCGGTTTTGGAATAACATATAAGGTGTCGACAACGGTGATGTTCGACAAGGTGCCTATTTTTACATATTTCACCATAAAGGAGCATTTCATGAAGGATGCTTGCGAGCGTGACGCTTCGGGCGGTGTGGGCTATTCCAAGCCTTTGCAGTCGCGTGTGGAGGAGAGCCGTGGCGATTTTCTTGCGGAGGCTCGCCGGCTGAATGAGATCAGCGGCAAGAATCCTAATGTGGTGCCTGTGAGCGAGGTGTTTGAGGCGAACAATACGGTTTATTATGTGATGGAGTATCTCAACGGGGGTACGCTGCGCGATTTGGTTAAGGCCAACGGTGCGCTGTCGGAGCAGGCTGCGCTCGACATTGAGCTGCCTGTGGCTAAGGCGGTTGCGTTTTTGCATTCTCACCACATCAATCATCTCGACATCAAGCCTGAGAATATTATGTTCCGTGTGGACTATCATACTGGTCAGCGTATGCCTGTGCTGATTGATTTTGGTTTGGCGAAGCATTTTGACGACAAGGGCAAACCTACGTCGACTATCCGTGTGCAGGGCTGCAGCGATGGTTTTGCTCCGGTGGAGCAGTACAGCGGTTTGCAGACGTTTTCTCCGCAGGCCGATGTTTATGCTCTTGGTGCGGTGCTCTACTATATGCTTGTTGGCAGGGTGCCTATCATTGCCACTGAGATGCAGCGCGACACGGTGGAGAAGGCTTTGCCTCCGACGGTGAGCGATGCTGTGCGTTTTGCGATAAGCCGTGCGATGGCTTACAATAAGTATGACAGGACGGCTACGGTCGATGATTTTGTGATGGAGATTTGTCCGACGGCTCAACCGGAGATTGTTCCGGAGCCTGCTCCTGTCCCGGAACCTGCTCCTGCGCCTTCTCCCGCTCCGAATGTGGGAGGGGATGATGTGCGTGCCACTCGTGTGATAGGCGAGGGTGGCCGTCGCCGCGGCAAGTTTCCTACGTGGCTGATTGTTGTGCTGGCGGTGGTTGTGGTTGGCGGCATCGGAGCCGGAGTGTGGTCGATGATTGGCGGTTCCAAGCCGTCGACGTCAAGCGATGGCGATGACTCTGATGTGCTTGCGCGGTATGAGAAGAAGTGCATTGCATGCGACAGTTTGATAAACAATGGCGACAATGCTGAATATGAGCCGTTGCTCAAGGCGAAAACGTTGCTCGACGATATCCGTGTAGTGGAGAAGAGCGATGAGGCAGAGCAGAGTGGCGAGGTGCTTGACAAGAGCAAGGGTTTGCAGGAGCGTCTCGACGTGAAACTGAAGGCGGCGAGCCGTTCGTGGGAACAGGCTGGCGACGCTCAGCTGGAGATTCCCGACTATACCCAGGCTTGCCAGTATTATGAAATTGCCAACAAGCTTGCTCCGTCTGACACGTTGCGGTATAAGATTGACATGTGTGTCGGCCGTTGACAATCGGCTGTGAGATAAATAAACGCGCAGCGGAAAACGATACGCTTTCCGCTGCGCGTTTTTATTTATGTGGTAATGATTCAGTGTTCCAGATACCATTTATAGAGCGCCGGGATGCCGTCTTCCAGCTCCACTTTGTGGCGCCATCCGAGGGCGTGCAGTTTGCTCACGTCGGTGAGTTTCCGCATTGTTCCGTCGGGCTTTGACGAGTCCCAGTGGATTTCGCCTTTGAATCCTACGGCGTTTTTCACCATCTCAGCCACTTGTGCTATGGTAGCCTCTCTGCCGCTTCCGATGTTGATGTGGCAGTTGCGCACTTCCGGATTGTCGCCTTTCAGCTGGTCGAAATCAATGTGTTCCATCACATAGACCGAAGCGTCGGCCATATCCTCGCTCCAAAGGAACTCGCGGATAGGCCGTCCGGAACCCCAGAGGTTGAGCGAGCCGTTGAGTATGCCGTATTTGTCGAGCATAGCGTCGATGGCTTCATCTGCCGCCTTGCCGTCGACATCGCCCACCGGACGGCGGTCAAGGTCGCGGCGAATGCCTTCGCGGTCGCCTTCCATGCGCAGGCGCGCCAGATGGAGTTTGCGTATCATTGCCGGCAGCACGTGGCTGCTTACGAGGTCGAAATTGTCGTTAGGGCCGTATAGGTTGGTCGGCATCACGGCGATGTAGTTTGTGCCGTATTGCAGGTTGAAACTCTCGCACATTTTCAGTCCGGCGATTTTTGCGAGTGCGTAAGGCTCGTTTGTCCATTCGAGCGGAGATGTCAGCAACGCATTCTCGGGGATTGGTTGAGGAGCCTCGCGGGGATAGATGCACGTGCTTCCGAGAAACAGTAGTTTCTTGACGTTGTGCCGGAAACTTTCGCCGATTACGTTCTGCTGTATCTGCAGGTTGCGCCAGATGAAGTCGGCGCGATAGATGCTGTTAGCCATGATTCCGCCCACGAAAGCCGCGGCAAGAATCACATAGTCGGGCTTTTCGGCGTCGAAAAATTCGCGCACCGCCACTCCATCGAGTAGGTCGAGCTCGGCATGCGTGCGTCCCACAAGGTTTGTATAGCCTTTCTGCTGGAGGTTTTTCCAGATAGCCGAGCCTACGAGTCCGCGGTGTCCGGCAACATATATTTTAGCGTCTTTTTCCATTTTTCTGTATGCTAAATCATTCGTTCGGATTCGGAGCCATGTTTGCGAATCATAGCCATATCATGGTCCACCATAATGTGTACGAGTTGTTCAAACGACGTCTTGCGGGGATTCCAACCTAATTTTGTGCGGGCTTTTGTAGGGTCGCCGAGCAGCTGCTCCACCTCGCAAGGACGGAAATATTTAGGATCCACCTCGACGAGCACACGTCCGGTGGCAATGTCGATGCCTTTTTCATCCACACCTTCGCCTTCCCAGCGCAGAGTGATTCCGGCGCGGGCGAAAGCATGCTCAGTAAACTCGCGTACGGAGTGGAATTCGCCAGTGGCAATGACAAAGTCATCAGGCTCGTCCTGCTGAAGAATCAGCCACATGCACTCCACATAGTCGCGGGCATAGCCCCAGTCGCGACGGGCGTTGAGATTGCCGAGATACAGTTTGTCCTGAAGTCCGGCAGAGATGCGGGCCACGGCAAGCGTGATTTTGCGTGTCACGAATGTTTCGCCTCGCCGCTCGCTCTCGTGGTTGAAGAGAATTCCGTTTACGGCATACATGCCGTAACTCTCGCGATAGTTCTTGGTTATCCAGTAGCCATAAAGTTTGGCGCATCCGTAAGGGCTGCGCGGGTAGAACGGAGTGGTTTCGCGCTGAGGCACTTCCTGCACCTGTCCGAACAGCTCCGACGTGCTGGCTTGATAAATGCGTGTTTTTTTGTCGAGCCCGAGCATTCTTACCGCCTCAAGCAGGCGCAGAGTGCCGATGGCGTCGGTGTCGGCAGTGTATTCCGGCACTTCAAACGACACTTTCACATGGCTTTGTGCCGCAAGGTTGTAGATTTCATCAGGCTGCAACTCCTGAATGATGCGGATCAGCGAACTTGAATCGGTCATGTCGCCGTAGTGCAGGTTGATGAGCCGGCGGCGCTTCATGTCGCGCACCCATTCGTCGAAATAAAGGTGCTCGATGCGACCGGTGTTGAAAGAAGAACTGCGGCGGATTATGCCGTGCACGTCGTATCCCTTATCAAGCAGGAATTCAGCCAGAAACGAACCGTCCTGACCGGTGATGCCTGTGATCAATGCTACTTTTTGCTTTTCAGCCATAGTTTTTTTATGATGATTTTTTGATTAGCTATTTGTTGAAAAACTCTTTGATTTTGTCTGCCACATAGCGTAGCTCCTCTTCTTTAAGTCCGGAACCGCTCGGCAGGCATAAGCCTCTGTCAAACAGAGTTTCGCACGTTGTGCCGCCATAGTAGGGCGCGTCGGCGAAAACGGGCTGCATGTGCATAGGCCGCCACAGACGGCGCGTTTCCACACCGGCGTCGAGCATGAACTGCCGCAGAGATTCCGGGTCTTTTCCGGTTTTGGGGTCGATTAAGACCGTCGACAGCCAGAAGTTGGAATTGAAGTCGGTGGAAGGATTCTGCTGAACGCTCAAGCCGTCGATTTCAGCCAATTCTTTTGTGTAGAAATCATGGATTGCGCGGCGCAGTTCCACGTGAGGCTGCAGCACGTCCATCTGTCCGCAGCCAATTCCGGCGCTCACGTTGCTCAGTCGGTAATTGTAGCCGATTGTCTCGTGGTAGTAGTACGGCCGCTGCTCGCGGGCTTGTGTGGCATAGAATTTCACGCGGTCGGCTTCCTCTTTTGAGCGGCACACCAAAGCGCCGCCGCCCGATGTGGTGATAATCTTGTTTCCGTTGAAACTCAAGCATCCGTAGTTGCCGAGAGTTCCGCATTTCTTGCCTTTGTATTCCGAACCGAGAGCCTCGGCGGAGTCTTCTACGATAGGAATGCCGTATTTGTTGGCTATTGCGCGGATTTCATCCATCTTAGCCGGCATGCCATAGAGATAAACTGGGATTATTGCTTTTGGATAATGTCCAGTCTGCTTCTTGCGGTCTATAATCGCTTCTTCCAGCGCGTCAGGCGACATGTTCCATGTGTCGGGCTCGCTGTCGACAAACACAGGGTCGGCGCCCTGGTATTTTATTGGGTTGGCGCTTGCGGCGAATGTGAATGATTGGCAAATCACCTCATCTCCAGAGCCAACGCCGAGGGCAACCAATGCAAGATGGATGGCAGCTGTGCCTGCGCTGAGAGCCACAACGTTTGGCGCGCCGAGATATTTCTCAAGTCTATGTTCGAATTCATCAACATTTGGACCAAGAGGAACAATCCATTCTGATTCGAAGGCTTTCTCCACCCAGTCGCGTTCAGTACCTCCCATATGGACGTACGAAAGTAAAATACGAGGTTTCATAATTTTTGATTTTTCAATGCAAAATTAATGAAAAATCATACAAGTTGGACAAAAAAGAGAAAAGGCTTTCAAAATAAAGGGTCAATAAACCGAAATTCAGCTTTTTAAAGCCCTCATGGCATTGAGCACGGCGATAACCGTCACTCCGACATCGGCAAACACAGCCATCCACATTGTGCCGAGTCCGAAAACGGCGAGAATAAGGATGGCGGCTTTGACACCGATTGCAAACCACACGTTCTGGCGGGCTATGGCTATGGTGCGTCGGGCGATGGCTATGGCGGTGGCTATTTTCGACGGCTTGTCGTCCATAAGCACCACGTCGGCAGCGTCTATCGCCACGTCGCTGCCAAGCGCGCCCATGGCAATGCCCACATCGGCGCGTTTAAGCACCGGCGCATCGTTGATGCCGTCGCCCACAAACGCCAGATTCTTTCCCGCAGGCTTTTCGTTGAGCAGCCGCTCAACGTGTGCCACTTTGTCTGACGGAAGAAGTTCGGAATGATATTCGTCGATGCCCACTTTCTCAGCCACATCTTTTGCCGTGTCCTCGCGGTCTCCGGTCAGCATCACTGTGCGTTCCACTCCAGCCCGTTTCAGCGAGTCCACAGCCTCTGCGCTGTCGGCTTTTATTTGGTCGTTGATTACGATGTGTCCGGCATATCGCCCGTCGACAGCCACATGGACGATTGTGCCGGGAAGATGGCAGTCGTGCCACTCCATATTGATGTCGGCCATCATCTTGCTGTTGCCCACGCATACCGTGTGCCCGTCTACGGTGGCCTTCACGCCACGTCCGGCAATTTCTTCAACGTCGGTCACCGCGCATCCGTCGCTTGCCTCTTTAGGGAATGCGTTGCGCAGAGCCGCGCCGATGGGGTGGGTGGAAAAGTGTTCCACATGGGCGGCGAGATGCAGCAGCTCTTTCTCGTTGTAGTCGGAAGGATGCACAGCCTCGACGGCAAATTCGCCACGTGTCAGCGTGCCTGTCTTGTCAAACACCACTGTTCCCAGCCGCGACAATGTGTCGATGTAGTTGCTGCCTTTTATCAGTATGCCTTTGCGCGACGCTCCGCCGAGTCCGCCGAAAAATGTCAGCGGCACGCTTATTACCAATGCGCATGGACACGACACCACCAAGAATATCAACGCCCGGTGAAGCCATGTGGTGAACGAGTCGATGAAAGCCGCTGATGAAAGCAATGGCGGCAGAAAGGCGAGAATCAGGGCGGCGATGACAACGACAGGGGTGTAGACGCGTGCGAATTTGGTTATGAACGATTCGCTGCGCGACTTGCTCTCGTTGGCATTTTCCACAAGGTCTATGATTTTTGCGACGGTGCTTTCGCCGAAAGTCTTTGTCGTCTTGACGCGCAGCAACCCGGAGAGATTGATGCATCCTGATGAAATATCGTCGCCTTTGCTGATTTCGCGTGGCATGCTTTCGCCTGTCAGCGCCACGGTGTTGAGCGATGATGTGCCAGAAACCACAATGCCGTCGAGCGGCACTTTCTCTCCTGGCTTGACAATGATTGTTTCGCCCACAGCCACCTCCTCCGGAGCTACCGTCATCTCGTCTCCGTTGCGTTCCACATGGGCGGTGTCGGGGCGTATTTCCATCAGGTGGGAGATGCTGTCGCGGCTTCTTCCTTCGGCATATTCCTCAAAAAGTTCGCCTATTTGGAAAAACAACATGACAAACACAGCCTCGGCGAATTCGGTGTCGGCGCCTGGCATAAAGCCGATGCAAAGGGCACCGATGGTGGCTATGGTCATTAGAAAGTCTTCGTTGAAGACGTCGCCGGCGACGATGCCTTCGGCGGCTTCTTTCAATGTGTCGTGTCCTACGAGAAGATAGGGCACAAGATATATCAACAGCAGCTGCCATAGTGGCAGACTGCAGTAGTGTTCAATCAAAGCGGCTCCCGAGAGCAGGATGGTTGTCGCTGCGATGATGGCGATTTTGCTTTTCAGGCTGTCGTGTCCGTTGTGTACATGTTCCATAAATCTACGTTTTATCCTTTTGCCGGTGCAAATTTATGGTAAAATTGTTGCAACCTGGTTGCAACGTTTCTATATGTGCATCAAGTCGCGGTAGATGTCGAGCGCAGCCTCCACTTGTTTTACGTCGACCTCGCAGCCCGTCTCGGCGTTGCCTACGTTGTGGAGAAGCGTGAAGTTGAGTTCGCCGTGCTCGCTTTTCTTGTCGTGGCGCATAAATTCGATGAGCTCTGGATAGTCGTCGCACGTGATGTGGAATGCACCATAGTGGCGGCACACGTAGTCGGCAAGACGATAGAGTTCGGCTGATGGAAATCCCTTTTCGGTGTGCGACAGCACAGCCTCCACAACCATGCCCCAAGCCACGGCATATCCGTGGGGCACAGGCGAATTGCGTTTCAAGGCGAGGCTCTCGAAAGCGTGTCCTGCAGTGTGTCCGAGGTTGAGGGCGCGGCGCAGTCCTTGCTCAAACGGATCCTGCTCCACAATCCGGCGTTTCACGTTGACCGATTCCTCGACGAGGCGCAGCAAGGCGTTGCCTGCCACGTTGTCAAAATCGTAGTCGAGCAATTTGTTGTAGACCGCTTCTCCGTCGAGCAGCCCGTGCTTCAACATCTCGGCATAGCCTGACTTCAGTTCGCGTTCGGGCAGGGTGCTGAAAAAAACAGTGGAGATTATCACAGTCTCTGCCTCCTTAAACACTCCGATTTCATTTTTCAGACCGTTGAAATTCACGCCCGTCTTTCCTCCCACAGCCGCGTCGACGGCGCTGAGCAGCGTTGTCGGGATGTTGATGAAGCGGATGCCACGTTTGAATGTGGCGGCGGCAAAGCCACCGAGGTCGGTCACTACGCCTCCTCCGATGTTGACAAGCAGAGATTTGCGGGTGGCGCCACCTTTCTGCAGCGCATTCCAAACGGCTTGTGCGCTGTCAAGGTTTTTGTTGATGTCGCCAGCTGGGATGACAATTTTCTGCCATTCAGAATGGAGGCGGAAAGAAGTGAGACTCTCGCGCTCCACATTCTCGTCGGTCAGAACAAACACGTTGCGTGGCGACAGTTGCTCGACGGCTTTGTTCAAGGCATCGCCGACAGAGTTTGTGAAAATAACGTTCTGATGTTTCATAACTGTTGCTTTCTGAGGTTGATGATAGATGGCAGAGCGTCGGCAAACGCTTCCATGGTTGGATATACGATGTCGGCACCGTTTTCAAGCATGATGTCTTCCGGAATAGGTCCGGTGGTGATGCCGATGGTGAAGCATTTTGCCGCACTTCCGGCCTTCACGCCGAGAGGCGCGTTCTCAATCACGATCGACTGCCATGGCTGCACTCCAGCTTTGTCCATTCCCATAAGGTATGGTTCTGGGTCTGGTTTGCCGTGACGCACATCGTGGGCGGTCACCTTCAGCGGTGCGGAGAAAATGCCTGGATAGTCGGCGTTCAGACGGTCGAGCAGGGTGGCTTGTCCGGAGCCCGTGACAAGCACGCGGGCGATGTCGGCATCGCGCAGCGTGTTGAGCATCCGTGCAGTGCCCTGTATCTGACCCACCTTGCCCAGAGCCGTGAAATATTCGGCTTTCTTTGCATATATCGCCTTGCATTCATCATCGCTGACGTTGTCGCGGTTGCATTCGCGCTCTTCCATAAGTCGGATTATCGCCGCTCCGGTCATACCTTCATACAGGAAAAACTCATTGTCGGCATAGTGCCATCCTCTTTCCGCGGCAAGGCGTTTCCATGCGCGCGAGTGGTTGGGCATTGAGTCGTAAAGCACACCGTCCATGTCGATCAGGGCGGTGCTTATCGGCGTGGCGGAAAAGCCAGTGCGTTTTAGGTAGTCGGCGTATGCAGTTTCTTCTCTTGTCATGATTGTTTGTCAGTTTTTAGGCTTGACCGCCTCTTTTTCGCGTATCGCTGCAGAGCTGCGCGTTGAGCGGCGTTTCTTGCCTTTTTTATCTTTTGTTTTCTTGTCGGTCTTTGATGGTTGAGCCACCGCTGTCGTGTCGGGAGCCTCAATCAGCCCGTTGGCAATCAGTTGCAGACTGTCGGCGGCAGTCAAGCGGTCGTCTTCGGTGATGGCATCAAAACCCCGGCGGCGGTTGTTGGTGTCGGGCACCGGACCGTTGTGATGGTGCTGTTCCTCACGCAGCCCGGCTTCGGCTCCGCGTCTGAAAATCTCATCCATCTGCCTGAACAGATTCTTTTTGGTGGTTTCTGTGATTGATGAGGTCTGAGCCACCTCGTTTTCCTTTAGCTTCGCCTTTCCTAATCGGAACTTCATATTGTCTCTGATGATGTTTCCGCTCAGATTGATTCCGAATTTAAACGGAAGCGGAGAGTCGAGTACGGAAATGTGGTATTTATAGTTGGTGTCGAAGTCGTTCCATCCAACCACGGCGAGTTTGTAGCGGTCCATGCGCAGGATGAAAGGGTAGACGTCAAGTTGCGAGTTGAGTGCGGTGGCCTCTACCGAGAGACTGTCGATCACATTGCGGTTGCGGTTCTTGAAACGCAGCATTTTCGATACTTGTCGGAATGTCTCGGTGTCGAGCAGCACAAGGTCTTTTCCGCTGATGTTGAGGGCGGCGCTCGTCGTTGGCAGTATCACGTTCATCAGAGTGTCGATTTTTGTCGTGGCTGCCAGTCGGGCGTTGATTACACCGTCGATGCCTTTCATCATTGGCATTATAGAGTCGAGTTCAGGCATTATCTTCATCAGTCGTCCCACTTTGATGTCGTGCAGGTCGAGCATCAGCCCGAGCCCGATGTCGTTGCGGTTGGCTGTGGCATAGATCATGTCGAGTTTCATCGAGCCGTCGTTGCTGTTTGCCGACAGGTCGCGCAGGCTCAACACGCCATTTTTCATGCCGATTGATGAGTGCAGACGGTTGAGCACAAGGTTGGCGTAATAGGTGGTGTCGTTCATCAGGTCGATGTCAACCACCACGTTGCTTGGCACGAGGATGGCATAGCGTATAGTGTCGGCGTCTTCCTGTGTGGCGCTCTCCACCTTGCGTTGCATGCGCTCGTCATCGTCGTTGGCATTGATTGTGAACGAAGCTTTTTGCTCCTCGTTGTTCGCAAAATTGTTGCCCTTGTACAATGCCGCCATTAGTTCGTTGAGGTCGAGAGTGCGAGAGTTGGCAACAAGCGAGATGGTCAGCGGGTTGCGTCGCGAGCCGAGCAGCGTGCTGCGGATATTGTCAACCGCACCCGTCAGCTGCAAATCGCTTTTGCCCACACGATAGGTTATGTTGTTGATGTCGAGTTTCTGGGTGTTGAATGTGACGTCGACGTCGCTCAGACGGTTTCTGAGCGGGAAATAAGGAGTGAACAGACGGCCTCTGAGGGCTGTTATGTTTCCGTTGAAATCCCAGTTGCGTATCAGCCGCTGCCACTGCCTGTCGATGGCAAAGTCGGCGCGGAATGAGGTGTCGGCTGCCTCCTCAGCCAACCGCCTTTGTCGGCGTTCTTTTCTGTAGATTGTCCTCAGGGAGTCGCGGCTGAGATTGGGATACAGACGCTGCAGAGAGTCTATCCGAGCCTCTGTCCGTGAGTTTCGTTTCTTCACGCGCTTGTTTGCGCTCAGCTGTATGTTGCCTTCACGCAGACTCATCATCGTGGTGCGGTCCCAATAGCGTATGCGGTCTGCTTTGATGCCGAAGCTCAATATCGGAGTGCGACCAAGTCCTTGGAACCGTCTTATTGAGGCATTTGTTTCCATCCCCGACAGTTGCATCTGTGTTGAGTCGGGGAGGCTCAGCATCGTAAAGCGTCCAAGCGTGATGCGTCCGCCGAGAGGCGTGATGGCTGTGGTGTCCATCAGGTTGTGCATTTCTCCGGTGCTGCCCACTCCGGCTTTTAGACGGCTGGCGGTGACATGTCCGTGCGGGTCGGCAATGATTGCCGAGTCTATTTGTATGGAAGCCATGAGAAGGTTGCGTGTGATGTTGTCCTGTCCTTTGATTTTGCTGTCGGTGCCGAAGCGAATTACGCTGTGGTCGACAAACATGCGCAGCGAGTCGGAAGGCACGGAATAGCGCACATTGCTCAGTGTGGCGTTGCCGTTGGCGCGGATGCGGTGGAAGGTGTTGACAGAAAAGTCGCTGACGTGGAATTTCACGTCGGTGTTGAGCGAGAACAGTCCGGAAATCGTGAACGGCAGTTGCTTTGGAGCAAGCCGAGATGCGCGTGCAAGGTCGAGCCGACCTTTGATTTTGGCTTTTACCGACGGGTCTTTTATTATTTCTGTAGCAGAGCCTGATATGTCAAGACTGATACCGAATCCTTCCATCAGAAGTTTGTTGAGAGTCAGTTGGCTGGCATCGGGATTCTTCCCGTTGAACGCAATCTTTGCATCAGCGGCAAACTTGTCAATCCTGGCATTGTGGCGTGTGTTGGTAACGTAGCATTCCGGGATGGTCAGTTGCGCTGCGAATGTTGGCAGGTCTTTTCCGCCTATGACGTATGGCTTTTCAAGGTGCAGCGCCATCGACAGTTGCAGGTTGGTGCTGTATTCGTCAAGACTTTTGCGGTATTTGTCGGGGGCGTTTGCCAATACCTTGTCGTAGACCACAGGGCCTATGCCTATGTCGAGCTTGTCGACCGATGTCTTGTCTGCCATCTTTATCGCCGCGCTTATTGTGGCGGGCACATCTGCTATGTTGATTGAAAAATCGTCAAGAGCCAGATTCTCGGGTTTGGCAATGTCCCAAGCCACGTCGCCTCCAAGACGGAATGGCACAGAATGGTTTATATCGGCTTCGGGAACGCTTGCTTTGACGTTGCCTCCAAAGGCGAGGCGATAGCGTTTCTCCTTGTCTTTGAAATTTAGCGAAAGGGTGTCGGTGTGCAGCGTGAAGTCCATGCCGCTTTTGAGGTCACGGTAGCGGATGCCGCGGTTGTTAACGATGTTGAGGCGCTCAAGCACGAGCGACTTCAAGACGATTGGCGTGCTCTCGCTCTTTTCCTTGCTTGGCGGCACAATCATGTAGTTGTTGAGGGAGTCGTTGACCGTCACAAGGTTGACTTTCGGGGAGTCGACAAAGATTTCTTTTATCTCAACGTCCATCAATGCAAGACGCGCAAGATTGAACCGTGCGCGCATGCAGCCCACGTCGAGCAGCGAGTCTACGCCTGCTGGCAGCGAAGCCTTATGCTTGTCGAGCGTGCGAGAGCGCACATTTAGACCATCGACGTCGATGGTCATGTATGGGAACGTTTTCCATACGGTCAGTTCCATACGCTTGATTTTAACATCCGCGTTGAGGTTCTCGTTGGCAAGGCGTTCGGCAATAGGTGTCAGCCGGTCGGGTGTCAGAATCCACACCGTCAGGCACAGCGCCATTACCAGCAGCGCCGCCACCGACCCGACAGTCCATGCTGCCGTTTTCAGTGTTAGTGCAAGCCATCGAGGCATACGCTTGTCTACTGGCTTCGCAGCCTTTTCTGTCGCTGTTTTCTCTGATATGTTTTTGTTTGTATTCTCTTCCATAATCGATTGATAGTGCAAAAATACAAAAAAATGGCGAATGAAAAGGGATTTTAGATGTCTGGTATGTCGGTGATGTAGCCGTTCATTATGGCATATACGCTCAGTCCGGAGATACTGCGTATGCCGAGTTTGGCTGAAATATTCTTGCGATGGGTCAATACGGTGTTGATGCTGATAAACAGACGGTCGGCTATTTCTTTGTTGGTCAACCCTTTTGCCAACAGGCAAAGCACGTCGATTTCACGTTGTGACAGCTCGTTGCCGTCTAAGCGGTTGTGGCGCGACATCTCGATTATGTCGCCGAGTTGCTTTAGAAATGCAACCTCGTCGCAATGGCGGTTAAGCGTAAAGCCGATATTGTCGTCGGTTGAGTTGGACAGCAGGGCAAGCCGGTTGCGCTTGGGGATGAAAAATCCCGGCAGGGAGGCGAAGGCGCCGGCGTCGGCAATAAACAGGTCGGCGGCAATGTCGGGTTCTGCTGCCACTGCCGATGGTCTTGTCCACGAAGCCTCCACGTCGAACATATTGGCAAGAGTCTGTTTCAGACCTATTGCCACAGCCGTGTCGTCGGTGATGATTCTGACATTCAGATTTGTCATAGCGTCACGTCGTTAAGAGTTTCGCGAGTTGAGCGCATCGACAAGCGGTCGGAGTACGCGGTTGCGGATGCGGTTGTTCTGGCGAATGTCCTTTTCAAGACTGATGACGGCGAAAAGCACAGCGTGGCAAAGGTTGCGGTCGTAGTCGCCACGCAGATGAATCACAAACATGTTTATCAAGTCGCTCAATTTGTCCTCGATTGAGTCTGATTCCGCCTGTATGGCATTGCCGGCAACAGAAACTTCTGAGTTCGACTGTTCGGCAGAGATTATGGCGTCAAACCATTGGTTGTCGCTGTCGATGCGCCGCTCTATCTCCGTTTTCACCTCTCTGTAGAAATTAAACAGCAACGGCAAGTTGTTGTTTGAGTCGCTGCGCGATATGAGAGCTGCGAAATGACGCTCGATGTTTGGCAGCTGGTTGCGCAGGTAGGAGTTGTTTGTCTTGCGCAGGTAGTCGACCACGTCGCCGGCATTGAAAGCTCCGGTCACATTTTCCAGAAAAAACGATTCGTGGATGAACGCGTTAAGGATTGTGATGAAAAATGATGTGTCAATGCCTTTTTCTTTGCAGGTTGACTTTATGGTGCGGTCGCCCACACCGAGCACGATGTCGAAGCGGTTGATTACTGGGACAACCGAAGGCTCGTCGACAATCACTTCGCAAAGCTTGGTGTCAGGAGTTACTAATGCCATATTGCTGAATTCTTATGGTTTCTTCGTCGGTGACGATTGTTGGAATCTTTATGTCGTGAGGTTCTGCCGGAATGTGCTCCACTATCTGGATGGCATAGGCGGCGCCTATCAGCGGGCAGGTGGCGTTGTGCAGCAGACGGTCGTAGAATCCGCGTCCGCGTCCGAGACGGTTGCCGCGGCGGTCGAATGCCATAGCCGGAACCACAACAAGGTCAATCTCTGAAATGTCGCGGCATTCGTTGCCCGTTGGCTCGTCGATGCCGAATGCTCCTTCTGCGGTGTCGCCGGGTCGGTAGGGCAGTATGTCGAGGTCGTCGCCGTTGACGCGCGGCAGGAAAATCTGCTTCCTGCCATACCAGCGGCTGATGAATTCATCGGTGGAGATTTCATCGGGCAGGGAGGCGTAGACGAGTATGCGGTCGGCATCGATAAACTCCTGGCATTGCTCGAGCCGTGAGAAGCATTTGCTGGCGGCAATTGCCTTCTGTTCATCGGTAAGCATGCGCTTGAGCTGACGGATGTCGCGTCTGATGTCGGTTTTTGTAGCCATCACCGTTTCCCTTTCTTTTTCTTGGTGCTTGTCAGAGTGATTGGAAACTTGCCCTTGCCGTCGTTGAGCGCTTTCAAGGCGGCGTTGACTGTATTGTCGGTGCGGTTGTAATAGCGGTAGAACTCTTCCGAGCCGAGCACGTCGCGAATCACGAGGGCACGCAGCTGGCGTGCTATCAGCGAACGGCTAAGGTTTATGTAGTACCAACGCATCGGCACGCCGTTGTCGCGGGCATAGCATACAAAATCGTATGTCAGGGCGTCGTCTGACGGCATCATGCCCATCAGCTGCTTGACGGTCTTGACGTTTTTCAGTTGGTCGCGGTTGATGTCGACGTAGGTGTAGACATACTGCTGCAGCAGCCCGAGGTTGGCGACGGCGCGGTAGTAGGTGGTGATACCAGTGGTGTCGTTGGGCACAAATATGTCGGGCACGATTCCTCCGCCACCATATACGATTCTTCCGTTGGCAGTGCGGAAAATCTTGCTTTTGTCCACCTTGATGCTGTCGGCGCTGTAGAGCTCGCCGTGGGAGTATCGGTCGTAGAGCTCCTTTGAGTAGTCGTCTTCGTCACCAAGCGTGTAGTCTTTCTGTATGCATCGGTGCGACGGCGTGTAGTAGCGGGCTATAGTCAGACGGATTGCGCTGCTGTCGGGCAGGTAAATCTGCTTCTGCACCAGTCCTTTTCCAAACGACCGTCGACCCACAACAAGTCCGCGGTCGTTGTCCTGCAACGCTCCTGCCATAATCTCGCTGGCGCTTGCCGAATACTCGTCGATCAGCACGGCAACCTGAGCGTCGTGGAATGAGCCTTGGTCATCGCTCCACACCTGTATGTCCTCACGCTCTTTGCGTCCTTTTGTGTAGACAATAAGTTCGCCCTGTTCCAAAAATTCGTTGACCATCAGGATAGCCATTTCCATATATCCGCCGGGGTTGCCGCGGAGGTCGACGATGTAGCGGGAGGCGCCGTCTTTTTTCAGCTTCGACAACGCTGCGAAAAACTCATCGTATGTGTTCTTTCCGAACTGTGCGATTTTGATGTATCCTGTCTTGTCGTCAAGCATATACGACACGTCGATGGTGTTCATCGGGATGTCGTCGCGTGTGATGGTGAAAGTCAGCGTCTTCTTTGATGTGTTGCGTTTCACTCCGATTCTCACCTTTGTGCCTTTTTCTCCGCGGATTTTGCTGCGGATGCCCTCTGCCGTCAGCGTGCCGCCGACAATCGACTCTCCATTGACCGAGATTATGCGGTCGCCGGCAAGCATTCCCACTTTTTCCGCCGGTCCGTTGGGAATCACTTGGTCAACGTTGGCGGTGTCGTTCATCATGAAGAACGACACGCCGATGCCGCTCATCGAGCCGTCGAGTTTCTCGTTCTCTGCACGGATGTCGGAAGCGGGAATGTAGTATGAATGCGGGTCGAGGTTGCCGATGATTGCCGGAATGGCTTGCTCCACAAGGTCCTTCACGTCGATGGAGTCAACATATTCACTTTGGATCAGGTTGAGCACGGCATTGATCTTGCGGTCTTTGTCGAGTGTGAATTTTTTTGTTGATATGTAGTTGCCTATGACGATACCGAGCACAATCGCTATCGAGATAACCAATGGATACCAAATTATGGAATTATGTTTAATTCTCATTCTATTGCTGTTTGTTATAGATTGTTTTCCGCTTCAGTGTCAGTGTTGATAAAAGAGCATTCCACTCCTGCCTCGCGCAAAAGGTCGAGTCCGTCGCTGAGCCGGTAGAGCTTGGAGAAGACCACGCGCTTGATGCCGGCTTGGATTATCAGCTTGGCGCACTCGATGCATGGCGAGTCGGTCACATAGAGCGTGGCGCCGTCGCTGCTGTTGTTGCTTCGCGCCACTTTCGTGATGGCGTTGGCCTCGGCATGGAGCACGTATGGGTAGGTGTGGTTGGTCTCGTCCTCACAAACGTTGTCAAAGCCCGAAGGAGTGCCGTTGAACCCGTCGGAGATAATCATTTTGTCCTTGACCAGCAGCGCGCCCACTTGGCGGCGCCGGCAATATGAATTTTCCGCCCATATCTGAGCCATCCGCAGGTAGCGGTGGTCGAGCAGATGTTGCTTTATTGAATTGTCCATTTCTTACGCATTGAACATCAAAATGTTGGCAATAATACAGTTGCCTCGTATGCATTGTTTGCAATCAGTCTGCAAAAATACGAATTTTCAGCGTGATATTGACCGCCTGACACTACTTTTTTGTTAAATTCTCGCTATCTCGCAGATTTTTCGTATTTTTGTAGATTGAAAAAAATGCATAATATGGCTCAGAACAAAAAAATACGCGTTGGCATTACCCACGGGGACATCAACGGGATTGGATATGAAGTGATAATGAAGGCGCTTGAGGATCCTTTGATGACGGATCTGTGCACGCCGATTGTTTATGGCTCGTCGAAGGCGCTGTCATACCATCGCAAGGCTTTGGAGATGGGAAACGTAAACTTCACGCTTGTGCCGCGGGCGGAGGATGCCGCCGACGGTGTCAACAACTTGGTGGAAGTGGTCGACGGAGAGGTGAGAATCGAGCTCGGATCGCCGAGCGAGGCTGCCGGAAAGGCTGCGCTGGCTGCGCTGAAACGTGCTGCCGACGACCTGCGCAACGGCATCATCGACGTAATGGTGACGGCGCCTATCAACAAAGACTCCATCCAGGGCGACGATTTCCATTTTCCTGGTCACACGGAGTTTTTGGAGTCGCGCATCGGCGAGGGCAACAAGGCGCTGATGATTCTTTTCGACGACCATCTGCGCGTGGCGCTGGTCACCACCCACTTGCCTTTGGCTCAGGTGCCTGAGGCGATAACAAAAGATGCCATCGTGGAGAAACTTGAAATCTTCAATGATTCCTTGAAAAAGGATTTCGACATCATAAAGCCGCGCATCGCTGTGCTGTCGCTCAATCCGCATGCCGGGGAGAACGGTATGCTCGGCACGGAGGAGAAGGAGGTGATAACGCCTGCCATTGAAGAGGCTTATTCAAGAAAAATCATGGCATTCGGACCGTATGCCGCAGACGGATTCTTCGGCAGCGGGCAGTATACGCACTTCGATGGTGTGCTTGCCATGTACCACGATCAGGGTCTGGCTCCGTTCAAGACAATCGCGATGGACGACGGCGTGAATTTCACTGCCGGACTCCCGTATGTGCGCACTTCGCCCGACCACGGCACTGGATATGACATCGCAGGAAAGAACCAGGCAAGCGAGGCCTCGCTGCGCTCTGCGATTTTCAAGGCTATCGACATCTTCAGAAACCGCATGCGCTTTTATGAAATGAACGCACATCCGTTGCGTCGCCAGTACTACGACAAGAGCGGCGACAAGGAGGTGCTCGACTTGACAAAGGACGATGATGAGTCGTCGGAAATCCTTAACGCTTAAAAACGAAAGAAAAATGAACTATGCGATAATAGCCGCCGGCGAGGGTTCGCGCCTCGCACAAGAGGGCGTGGCAAAACCAAAACCGCTTGTCGACATCTGTGGCGAACCGATGATAGGCCGCCTGATAAATCTTTTCTGCCGCTGTAATGCGGAGAGCATCAGCATAATCGTCAACGAGCAGATGACTGAGGTGCGCGAATATATTGAGAGCCTCTCGCTCGACATCCCGCTGAACCTGGTGGTGAAGACAACTCCGAGCTCGATGCACAGCTTTTTCGAGCTTTCAAGGGTAATCCCGAAAGGACGCTTCTGCCTGACAACGGTCGACACTATCTTCCGCGAGCAGGATTTCCGTCCATATATCGAGGCGATGGAGGCTGATGAACGTTATGACGGAATGATGGCGGTGACCGACTATATCGACGATGAAAAGCCCCTGTATGTGCAGACCGACGACGATTTGAACATCACGGCTTTCCGCGACGAGCGATATGATGGCGCAAAATACATTTCGGGAGGCATATACGCTCTCAATGAGAAAGCCATCGATGTGCTTGCCGACTGCATGGAGCGAGGCGTGGCGCGTATGCGCAACTTCCAGCGCGCGCTCGTCGACGCGGGTCTGAGACTGAAGGCGTATCCGATGGGGAAAATTCTTGATGTAGACCATGCCGGCGACATTGAGAAGGCGGAAAATTTCATCAACAGCAAATAAAGTTTAGAAACAACATACAAATGGCAGAAATAACAATTGCCGGCATTATGAGAGCCGGCGCTTACTCGCCAAACCATATCGGCAACGACGCTGCGATTTTCAACGCTACGGCAGACCAGCTGCGCAAGCGCGGTTGCACGGTCAACATCTACAGCGAGGAGCAATTCAACAGCGGCAAAGTGAAGGAGCGCGTAATCCTCAATATGTGCCGTGAACAGGAGTCGATAAAACGCCTTCAGGACATGGAGGACGATGGCTGCATTGTGGTGAACTCGGGCTACGGCATCGAGAACTGCACACGCGAGCGCATGACACGCATTCTGATGGGGCACAACATTCCGTATCCCGACAGTGTTATTGTCAACACCGACGAGGCTGTGGTAAACCAGCTGAGAAAGGCGGGCATCAACAACTGCTGGATAAAGCGCGGCGACTTCCATGCCATGCATAAGGAGGACGTGAGCTATGTGCGCCATGCGGAAGAGGCGCAGGAGGTGCTGCAGGAATATTTCTACCGCGGCATAAAGCGTGCAGTAATCAACCGTCATCTTGTGGGCGACCTTATAAAATTCTACGGCATCCATAACTCGCCGTTCTTCTTCTGGTTCTATCCTTTCGACGAGGGGCACAGTAAATATGGACTTGAGGCTATCAACGGCAAGTCGAAAGGCATTGATTTCGACATCGAGCGCTTGAAGGACATCTGCCACGACGCTTCCGAGGTTCTCGGCGTGGAGATTTATGGCGGCGACTGCATCGTGTCGCCGGAAGGCGACATCCGCATCATCGATTTCAACGACTGGCCAAGTTTCGCGCCTTGCCGCAACGAGGCTGCTCCGTTTATTGCCAAGGCGGTGCTGAATTATGTCAAATCAAAACTTAAATAACGACGTCGATGAATATAAAAGAATTGAAAGCGTCTTATAAAGACACCCTCAAGTCGATGGACACGGAGGAAACGATCGACCTTTGTTTCTATCGCCCGATAGGTTATATGTGGGCTGTGCTGTGTGCGAAACTCGGCATCAAGCCAAACGCCATTACGATTGCTTCTATATTTATAGGTGTGGCGGCTGGAGTGATGTTCTATTTCGACGACCTTTGGCTGAATATTGTGGGGGTGTTGTTGCTCGTTTGGGCAAACTCTTTCGACAGTGCCGACGGTCAGCTGGCGCGTATGACGCAGCAGTACTCACGCCTCGGTCGTATACTCGACGGTCTGAGCGGCGACTTCTGGTTTGTGGCGATCTATTTGGCTATATGCTTCCGTGAAAACTGTACCAGCGTGTTCTTTATGGAACACCAGTGGGTCATTTGGGCGATAGCCGTAGCCGCAGGTCTGTGCCATGCGAAACAGGCTGCAGCTGCCGACTATTATCGCCAGTTCCACTTGTATTTCTTGAAAGGAAAAGAAGGAAGTGAGCTCGACAGCGTGGAGCAGCTTGACAAGGCGTATGCCGCTGTGCCATGGAAGGGAAACTTCTGGAAGAAGACCACGATGTTCTTCTACCGCAACTATACCGCAAACCAGGAGGTGCTCACGCCACGCATGCAGCAACTGCGCCGCGCCTTGCGCAAACGTTTTGGCGAGGGGGAGGTGTCACAGTCGTTCCGCGACACATTCCGTGCCGGCAGCAAGCCGTTGATGAAATACACCAACTGGCTGTCGTTCAATCTGCGTTCGATAGCGCTTGTATGCTCGCTGCTCGTCAAGATGCCGTGGCTCTATTTCGCTTTCGAGCTGGTCGTGCTCAATCTGATGCTTGTATATATGATTTGGCGGCATGAGCGCATGTGCCGTAAATTTACGGAGGAGGTTGAAAATGGCAAATACTGATATTAAGGGTGTGATTTTCGACTACGGCGGCACAATCGACAGCCGTGGCGACCATTGGAGCGAGGTGATTTGGGACGGATACCGCGAAGCTGATGTGCAGGTGACGAAGGAGCAGTTCCGCGACTGCTACGTCTATGCGGAGCGTGAGCTGGCGAAGACTCGCCATATACTGCCCGAGCATAATTTCTACGACCTGTTGCTCATCAAGATGCGTATCGAGATAGGCAACCTCGTTGAAAACGCAGTGCTCCCTTCTGATTATCCCGTGGAGGAAAAGGCGTTTGCCGTGGCGCGCTATTGCTATAACCGTGCGAAGGAATCGGTTGAGGAGGCGCGTCAGGTGTTGGAGTTTGTGTATGAGCGGGTGCCGATGGTGCTCGTGAGCAACTTCTACGGCAATGTGGAGACGGTGCTTGCCGATTTCGACTTGGCACGCTATTTCAAAAAGGTTGTTGAAAGCGCTGTAGTTGGCATACGAAAGCCCGATCCGCGCATTTTCGCGCTCGGTGTGGAGGCTCTTGGCGTCCCGGCAGAGAATGTGCTTGTCGTTGGCGACAGCTATAAGAAGGATATCGTGCCGGCTGAGTCTATTGGATGCCAGGTGGCGTGGCTCAAAGGAAAAGGATGGACGGCGGAGGAAGATGCCGTCACGCATCCCGAAATAATCAAAAAACTCGAGGAAATCGAAAAACGCTTCGTTTAGAAATTTTTACAAAATAAGGCGCAATCAGGTAATATTTAACAAATATTACCTGATTGCGCCCTTTTTTACCAAAGTTTAGACCATTTGGACCATTTATTTATTTAAAAATAATTTTGCATTCAGGAAAATAGCAGTACTTTTGACCCGTGGATTTTGGTCCGCAAGACAAATTTGAAAACAACTCAAAAGAAAAATATTCTGAAAAATGGAAAATTGCAACGTTAAAAAAGCAGAAGGCAAACTTGGCGTACTTGTAGTAGGTCTTGGTGCCGTTTCAACAACATTTATGACAGGTGTATTGATGGCTCGTAAAGGTTTGGCTAAACCAGTGGGCTCAATGACACAATACGACAAAATCCGCGTTGGCCGCGGTGCTGAAAAGAAATATCTTCACTATAAAGACATCGTGCCTTTGGCAGATTTGAACGACATCGTTTTCGGTTCTTGGGACGTTTATCCTGCAAACGCATACGAGTCGGCTATCAACGCTGAGGTGCTTAAAGAAAAAGACATAGAGCCGGTTAAGGACGAATTGGTTAAAATCGTTCCTATGAAGGCGGCTTTCGACCATAATTATGCAAAACGTCTTGACGGTGACAACGTGAAAACTTGCGCTAACCGTTGGGATATGATGGAGCAGGTTCGCGAAGACATCCGCAACTTCAAGGCAGCAAACAACTGCAGCCGTATCGTTGTGCTTTGGGCGGCTTCTACTGAAATCTACGTTCCGGTAGACGAGAAGATCCACGGTTCTCTCGCTTCTCTGGAAGCAGCTATGAAGGCTGACGACAAAGAGCACATCGCTCCTTCTATGTGCTACGCTTACGCAGCTCTTTCTGAAGGCGCTCCTTTCATCATGGGTGCCCCTAACACCACTGTCGATATCCCTGCTATGTGGGAGCTCGCTGAAAAAACCAAGATGCCTATCGCCGGTAAGGACTTCAAGACTGGTCAAACTTTGGTTAAGTCTGGTTTCGCTCCTATCATCGGAACTCGTTGCCTCGGCTTGTCAGGATGGTTCTCTACAAACATCCTCGGTAACCGCGACGGTCTTGTGCTCGACGAGCCTGCAAACTTCCACACTAAGGAAGTCAGCAAATTGTCTACTTTGGAGTCAATCCTCGTGCCTGAGAATCAGCCGGATCTCTACAAAGACTACTACCACAAAGTGCGCATCAACTACTATCCACCGCGCAACGACAACAAGGAAGGATGGGACAACATCGACATCTTCGGATGGATGGGCTACCCAATGCAGATCAAAATTAACTTCCTCTGCCGCGACTCTATCCTCGCTGCTCCTCTTTGCCTTGACCTCGTGTTGCTCAGCGACTTGGCTGCACGCGCAGGACGCTACGGAACTCAGCGCTTCTTGAGCTTCTTCCTCAAGAGCCCGATGCACGACTACACTCAGGGCGAGGTGCCTGTAAACCACTTGTTCCAGCAGTACGTAATGCTCAAGAACGCTCTCCGCGAAATGGGCGGTTACGAGGCTGATGAGGAAATCGATTAATCTTCCTAAAAAAATATAATAAAAGCGAGGCTGCGTCGAAAGATGCAGCCTCGTTTCATTTAGGGGGGGGGTGGTGACCCTTATTTTTTTCGAAAAGATGTTACAATGCTTTGTCGAGGTCGTCGATTAGACGGTCTACATTTTCCGACAGCGTGGCCCAGCTGGTGCAGATGCGTACTTCCGTCATTCCGGGAGTTAGGTGCTCCGTTGTGGAGAAGATGTAGCGGTCAGACAAATGCTCGATTACGCTGTCGGGAAGTATGGGGAATTGCTGGTTTGTGGTCGAAGCATAAGCAAGAGCCACACCTTTTGCCTCGAGCGCGCAGCGTATGCGCATCGCCTGTTCGACGGCGTGGCGCGACAGCTGCATGTAGAGGTCGTTTTCAAACAACGTCTCAAACTGGATGCCGAGCAGCCGTCCTTTGGCAAGCAGTCCGCCGTTTTGCTTTATCATGTATCTGAATCCCGGCGTGATTGACGGGTTGTTTATGACAACAGCTTCGCCGAAGAGTGCGCCGATTTTTGTTCCTCCGATGTAGAACACGTCGCAGAGGCAAGCGATGTCGGCGAGCGACGTGTCGTTGTCGCTGGCGGCAAGTCCGTAGCCCAGACGTGCTCCGTCGAGAAACAGCGGCAATTCAAGCTTGCGGCACATCGCGCTGATGGCTTCAAGTTCGTTGAGATGGTAGACCGTGCCCACTTCGGTCGACTGCGAGATGTAGACCATTCCTGGCTGCACGCAGTGCTCCAACCCTTTGTCGTCGAAATGTCGGCGATACACCTGCTCAATCAGTTGTGGCGTGATTTTTCCATTGATGCCTGGCACGGTGATTACTTTGTGTCCTGTCGACTCGATGGCACCGGTCTCATGCACGGCGATGTGTCCGGTTTCCACACATATCACTCCCTGATATGGACGCAGAATGGAGGCTATGACGGTTTTGTTTGTCTGTGTGCCGCCGACGAGAAAATGCACATCGGCATCGGGGGCATTGCAGACGCGTCGGATAATCTGGCGTGCATTCTCGCAGTGGCGGTCTTTGCCGTATCCGGGGGTCTGCTCCATGTTGGTCTCTGCAAGTCGTTGAAGGATGCTTGCATGCGCTCCTTCGGTGTAGTCGCATTCGAAGTTGATCATAAAAGCCAAATTAGATGTTTCCGCAAATTTAGTCAGAATTTGCGGAATATTTGAGTCCTTTGATGAAAAATTACCGGGTGGAGTGACCGGTAATAAAAAAAACGGGACTCAACCAAAAGGATGAATCCCGCCCCAAACCAAATTTTATGCTTCTATTTTCTCATGCGTTTATTTGCGTTGTGCAAGCTGAGAGTCGAGGAAGAGGATGCCAGCCTCGCCGGCTTTTGCGAATTTCTCTGCCAAGTCTCTTGCAGTGGCTTCTTCCTCCACTTGCTCGCGGACAAATCCCCAAAGGAAATCCTGGGTGGCTTTGTCTTTTTCTGCCGATGCCACATCTACGAGCTCGTCGATGAGTTTCGACACGTGGCACTCGTGGTCATAGACGTTTTTAAACACTTCTGCCACATCGCCCCAACCTGTAGGAACGACATCGACCATACCTACTTCTGCTTTCTCTCCGCGTTTGTTCAGGTAGTCGGCAATCTCGTAAGCGTGGTTAAGTTCTTCCTGCGACTGTTTCATCAGCCAGTTGGCGCATCCGTCAAGACCTTTGTTTTTCAGATAAAATGCCATTGAAAGATAAAGGTTTGAAGACCACATCTCTGCATTGATCTGCACGTTAAGCTCTTTTTGTAATTTTTCGGTCATCATAGTTGTATGTTTTTATATTTTATTTATCAGTTGTTTACTTGCCGCTCCTTCAAGCGGTCACTATTGGTTTCTGCCAAAAATGTGCCAGCGTGCGGATGGTGTCAATATGGCGGTTGTGGCGGTCGTTGTGTCACGAGGTGACTGCCATTTTGCAGGTTCGTGGAAAAACACTACATTTGCATTACAATGGAAAAAAAAGAAATGCAACATAAGGATATTGTCGCTGAACTGGCACGACGCTTGGAGCGTGGAGAGGCTGATGTGGAGGCTCTTGCCGACGGTTTTGCCTCTTTGCTGAAGGAGCATTGCGGCGCTCTCGAGACGGTCGCTGTGCCGGGTTTCGGCAAGTTTGAGGGAGAGAAGCTGATGGAGCGTGTGGAGGTGGATTCCGCCTCTGGACGCAGGATGCTTTATCCGCCTGAAATAAGAATGACGTTTGTGCCGGGCACTCGGCTTAAAACTCGCATTGCGGAGAAAGGAGAAGCCGGCGATGAGTAACCGAGTACTTGTGTTGCAGGACATTGTCAAGGCGTTGTCGCATGAGACCGACACGTCGGAGGCTTTGTGCCAATCTTTTGTCAAAGAATTGTTTGCCATTGTTGCCGAACAGCTGATGGATGGCGAGTCGGTGACGCTTAAAGGCGTGGGCCGCTTCGATGTGGATGGTGGCGAGGTGCGTTTTGTCGCCGACCCGGATACGGCCGCTGCAATCAACAGTGCGTTTGATTGTTTTGAGGCGATAGAGCTTGCCGATGATTTCGACGGCGATGAGCCAGTGGCGGAGGATGTGACTCCTGACGCTGCCGAAGAGGAGGCGGCGACAACTGCTGATGAGACGGCCGGAACAGAGGACGTGGCGGATGAGAGTCCTGCCGACGGAGTGGAGCCGGAGGAAAAGGAAAGTCAGACTGACGAACTTGAAGAGAGTGAGGCTGACAGCGAAGAGAACAAAGAAGAATGCACTGCTGAGACTGACGCCGATGATGAGACTGTGACTGAGGAAACTGCCGAAGAAGAGACGGAAGAAACTGCCGAAGAAGCGGAGGAAACAGTGGAGGAAGAATATGATGATGAGCCACAGCCGAAACGTGGCGGATGCCGTTTCGCTTGGGGATTCCTTGCCGGATTCGTAACGGCTGCGGTTGTAGCCGCCGTTGCGTGGTTCTGTCTGTTCGGAGTTGTCAAAAAACCGTCGTCTCAGCCTGCTGTAATTGCCGATGACACTGCCAAGGTGGCTGCGGCGGATTCCGACTCGACGGCTGCCGTGGAGAAGCCGCAGGAACAGTCTGAGGAAAAAACGGCTGAGCCGGAGAAGGAGAGCAAGAAGGCTGAACAGACGTTCAAGGTTACCAATACGGCATATCTGAGCAACATTTCCCGCAAATTCTACGGACATTACGCTTTCTGGGTATACATTTACTTGGACAACAAAGATATAATCACCGATCCCGACAATTTGCCTGTCGGAGCCGAGCTGCGCATTCCTGCGCCGGAGAAATACGGCATCGACAAGAATAATCCCGAGAGCATCAAACGTGCTGAAATAAAAGCGCTTGAGATTAAAAACGGCAAATAGGGTGACGACCGTGGATTGACAAGGAAACGAGGGGCTGTGTCCCCATAATATATAGAAGACCATGAAATGGCCATACGCGCGATTATGGGCATTGTTGGCAACGGCATTTGCCGTGATTATGCTGTTGTCAACGTTTGACGACTTGCGGATTTTCGGGCATCAGATGGCTAAGGTAAAGACATCTCCCGAAGTCGGCGGTCAAGCCGTCAGGAGTGTTGCCGTGTCTGAAAAGAACGTTGCAGCAACCGATACGTGCAAGTATACGCTGCTCTTTGTGGGCGATTCTATGTTGGAGGGATTGTCGCCGCGTCTGGCTGCCTATGCCGAAGAAAACGGGCATTCGCTTTACACGGTGATTTGGTATGGGTCGACAACCGAAAAATGGGGCGCGACACATAAGCTGAGGGCATATATTGAAAAATTCAAACCTGGTTACATTGTGGTGTGTCTTGGAGGCAACGAGCTGTTTTTGCGCAATGTGGAACGCAGCCGTGCGGCGATGGTCGACTCCATCATTGCCGATATCGGTGGATTGCCATTTGTCTGGATCGGTCCTCCAAACTGGAAGCCAGACACGGGCATCAACCGCCTGATTGCCGGAAAGGTGGGCAACGGGCATTTCTTCCTTTCTTCAAATCTTAGTCTTGACCGCGCTTCCGACGGTGCTCATCCGACGCGCGAAGCCGCGGCGGTGTGGATGGACAGTGTGGCGGTGTGGATTTCCACAAAATCGGTATGCCCGATGCGCCTTGACGTTCCGCACAAACGCAGTGCCAAACCAGTGAAAACCATAGTTCTTACACCTGATGATTGACCGGCTCACCGACATATCCAGCACCTTTGGCGCATTTCTTGACAGCGAGGCTTTCTGGCTGGTGCTTCTTGTGTTTTATCCAATCTATGGGTTGCTTTATCGCCGGCGGTCGGCAATGATGGCGTTTGTTGTGGCATTCAGTCTGCTGTTTGCCTATAAGGTGGGCGGATTGATTGCATTGTCGGTGCTTGTCAAAGCCGTGGTCGACTATTGGCTGTCGGTATGGTTGTCGCATATCCGCAGTCGCAGCCGCCGTCGGGCATTGCTCGTTTGCAGTGTCCTGTTGTCGGTGGGAGTGCTTGTGTGGTTTAAGTGCGACGGGGGAATGATGCAGTCGGTGGCATCGATTGTCGGTGCAAACTTCCGGCTGACAGACATCGTTGTCCCTGTGGGCATCTCGTTCTACACGTTCCGTTCGGTCAGTTATATGGTTGATGTCTACCGTGGCGTGATAATCGCCCCGCGGCGTATGCTCGACTATGTGTTTTATCTCACATATTTCCCGGTGCTTGTGGCCGGACCGATTGTGCGCGCGGCGGAGTTTTTTCCGCAGTTGGAGGGCAACCGCCGCATCACGCCCCCTATGCTGTATGCCGGACTGTTTCTGATGATGAAAGGACTGCTGAAGAAGGCGGTGGTGGCCGACTATCTGGCGCAGTTCAACAACCTTGTTTTCGACAATCCTGCCGGCTATAGTGGCACGGAGGCTTTGCTCGCGCTGCTGGGTTATAGCGCGCAGATATATCTTGATTTCTCGGGCTATTCCGACATCGCCATCGGCATGAGCCGCACGCTCGTCATCGAATTGCCGCTCAATTTCCGTTCACCGTATAAGTCGGTGAGCATCACGGAGTTTTGGCGCAGATGGCACATTTCGTTGTCATCGTGGCTGCGCGATTATATCTATATCCCGCTTGGAGGCAGCCGCTGCGGACGGTGGCGCACGAGATTCAACCTGTTGCTGACAATGGCTGTGGGCGGGGCATGGCATGGCGCCGGCTTTACGTTTGTGGTCTGGGGGTTGGCACACGGCATGGCATTGGTTGTGCAGAAGGCATTCTCACCGCTGGTGTCGCGGTTGCGTGCGCCGCGGCAGGTGTGGATAGCCGCTACGTTTGTTTTTGTCACGGTTATGTGGCTTCCGTTCCGTTGCGTCTCGCTTGCCGACACGGCGGTGATGTTCTGTCGCATTTTTACGGATTTCAGACCGGAAGTAATCGAGGCATTCGTGCGGGAACGTGCCGTATGGACGCTGATGCTGATTGCTGCCTATGTGCTTATGTTCCTGCCCGACCGGATGTCGGAGTGGGCGGAGCGACGCTTTGTCGGGATGCGTTGGTTTGGCAAATTATTGCTGCTTTGCCTGTTGTTGCAGCTCATCATTGAGTTCAGTGCCGCCTATGTAGCCCCGTTTATCTATGCCGGGTTCTAAAAAAGTGGACGTGCAATCCTAAAACTATGATATTTTTGGAAGTTCAAGGAGTGTCACGCCTAAAACTTTCGGTTTTTAGGTGGTTTTAGGATTGCCATTCCTAAAAAATATGTATATTTGCGAAGTCGAAACAAAAAAATCTGGTAGATGAAAAAAATAGAACGGCAAGTATATTTGAATAAGTTGATATCCTATAAGGATAAGAGTCTGATAAAAGTGATAACTGGAATCCGTCGTTGTGGAAAATCCACGATTATGGAAATTTATCGCGATTGGCTTAAGGACAGCGGTGTGTTGCCAGAGCAGATTGTTTACCTGAATTTTGAGGATTATGATTATTACGAACTTCGGGATCCAAAGAAACTGTATGACTATGTGAGGCAAAAAATACAACAAGACAAAATGACTTATCTGTTTTTTGATGAGATTCAGCAAGTCAAGGATTTCCCGGATGTCATAAACAGTCTTAATCTTAAACCGACTGTTGATATCTACATAACCGGCTCCAATGCGTACATGCTGTCGAGCGAGATTGCCACGCTGCTTTCTGGGCGTTATGTTGAGATTGCAATGTTGCCGTTGTCGTTTCGTGAATATGTGGCGGGAACAGATGGAGGACAGAATCTTCAGCAAGCCTATTCCGATTATATTGGCAGAAGCAGTTTCCCTTATGCGTTGGCTCTTGATTCGTCAGCGCAAATTGTTGATTATCTGAATAGTGTATATAATACGATTGTGGTAAAAGACATTATGGCCAGAAAAAAGTTGTCGGATGTGATGATGCTTGAAAGTGTGATACGGTTTGTCGCAGACAATATAGGCAACATACTCTCGACAAAACGTATCGCTGACATAATGACTGCTGATGGGAGGAAGATTGACCAGAAAACAGTGGAACGCTACTTGTCTGCCTTGTGTGAAACATTTTTTGTCTATGAGGTCAAGAGATTCAATATTAAAGGTCGGCAATTACTTAAGACTCTCGGAAAATACTATCTTGTTGACACGGGTTTGAGGAGGATGCTTTTGGGATCACGGTCGTTTGATGCCGGGCGCATTCTGGAGAATGTTGTTTATCTTGAATTGTTGCATCGGCAGAAAAAGGTCTATATAGGCAAACAGGATGATTTGGAAGTGGATTTTGTTGCCATTGATGAAAGCAATATCGCTTATTATCAAGTGGCGGCAACGGTAAGGGATGAAATGACATTGAAACGGGAACTGGCATCGCTGCAGCGTATAAGCGACCAATATCCGAAATATATACTTACTCTTGACGACGATCCTTCTGCCGACTATGACGGAATTAAGAGGATAAATGCTCTTAAATGGTTGATGGGGGAGTTTGATTGATGGTGATAAAGCAAATAAGACACGTCACTTTTGCAGTGGCGTGTCTTATTCGTTATGTCTTGGGTCGTTTGAAACCCCGTGCTGTTTCTACATTCCTACAACGTTGGCATAGTAGGCACGCACGTCGGTCCAGCGGTAGTAAGGGAACTGGGTGGTGGCTACTGGGATATGCACCTCATGCTCGTTGAGCAGCACTTTTACGAGAATGTCGTCGGTTGTGCCGCCTTTCTTGTTGAAGAACACGATTTGGAGGTTGGCGCACATTGGCGAAACCTTGAAGTCGGTCCAGTGCTGATAGAGAGTTTCCGGTTCGCGCCATGCCACATCGTAGGTCTCGATGCCCATCAGAGCAGCGAGTGGAGTGATGTTGGAGTCGTGGGCGAAACGCAGTGTGGCTGCCTGCGACGGATTGGCGATAGCTGCATCGGCGCTCTCAATGATGTTGCGGAGCAGCGGTTTCGAGCTGTCGCGGACAGAGCCGTTTGAGTCGGCGTGGTTTGCGCAGGTGGAGTAGAACTGATAGTTGAAGCACTGCCACAGGTCAAACAGCTCCTCGCTGGTGAACAGGTCGTAAAGACGTATCGGTGTCTCCATATTCTGGAGGTCGGCTGCAACCCAGTAGAATTGCCACATAAGTTCTTTTGGCTCTACATATTGTTTGGCATACTGCTTGTCGGCAAACAAAGCGGCGATAAAGCGGTCGGCATTGGTCTGCGACGCGCGGAAATTATTGTAGGCAGCGCGCCAGATGCCCTTCTTCCCGCAGAAAGCGTTGGCCTCGTCGGTGCGTCCGGTCAGATAAGGCATGTATTTCTGCGACGACTCGTAGGAAATCTTCAATTTGGGGTTGAGCTCCTTGAGTTGGTCGCCGAATGCCGCCATACTCATGGCACAGCGCAACACTACTGATGATCGGGCTTCGATGGAACGGTCGCCCTTGAAAACCTCAGGGAATGCGGTGAACATGCGTTCTGCCACACCGCGGTGTTGGCGCACGCCAAGCGGAGAGAGGTCTTCGTTGCGTCCGGCTGCCTCTGCATAGATTTCGTGCAGTCGTTTGAGTGCGTCTTTGCCCAACGGACTGAGGGCGCCGGCTTTGTCGGCACGTTCGAGTGTCTCCATCGGGTTGGTGTATTCCGAGTCGCTGATCAGGTAGCGGGAGCCGTGGCGTCCGAAGTGGCTGATGTAGAATGGAGTGTAGCCTTTGGGTGCTTTTGTGTAGTGGTCTGTTGACTCTGGAGCCGGATAGGCATAATACACGCCGGCTGTTTTCTCAGGAGAAGCCAACATTTCCTCCTTTGTGGTCTGTGCCGCTGCTGGCAATGCTGCCGCCAGTGCCACGCAAGCAATCAATAATTGTCTCATAGATAATATAAAAATAGTTGGTTGTTTGTCTTTCGTCTTTTAAGTTGCTTTCTACCAGCCTCCAGAAGCGCCTCCTCCACCGGTGGAGCCTCCGCCGAAGCTTCCTCCGCCTCCGAAGCCACCACCTCTGGAGCCGCCACCCATCGGAAGGATTACCACAGGTGCAGCAGTCTTGGGGATTTCGTAGTAGATTTCCGATTTCTTTCCGCAGTTGCGGCAAATGTATGTGCGCATGCCGTAGCCGCAGCTGGTGGTGTCTGGTTGTGAGAAAATGCGGTCGCTTTCAAGATACGATGTGCGGGCGTGGCATTGCTGACATTCGCTGTATATGGTGCGCTTGTTGGGGAATGGGTACACGTCAACTTCGCCGCACGTGTCGCAGAGCCACACATCGTAGTCTATCGATTCGAGCTGTTCTTCAAGATCCTGTGCCGGAGTCAGATATTTGTTGTCTTCGTCTTCCTGCAGTTTGTGCATCTTGGAGTGGCAGTTTGGGCATATACGCCGTCTGTTGCGGCAATAGTGCATTGTGGCGAGCAGCACAATCAGTGCCGGCAGTGCCATGCCGAGAGTGAAGAATGTGGCGCAGATGTACAGTAGTTTGATTTTGTTAAGACGGTTGTAGCGGTCGAAACGGTTTTTGATGCTCGGTGTGAATGCGAGAAAAAGCACATAGAGCAGCAGGATTGCGGCAGCGGAGCCTGCCAGAGACATATAGCCATAGAATGCATTGTAGTTTTCTTGCTTCTCGTCGTTCTCGTATTTTGATTTGAGCTCAGCCACAGCACCGGGGGTGGTGAGCAGGGAGTCGATGCGGGCAACCGCTGAAAGCATACCGCTGTCGTAGTCGCCTTCGCGGAAATGCGGCACCATGCTGTCGCGGATTATGCGTCCGCAGATGATGTCGGGGAGAATGCCCTCTGCTCCGTATCCGTTGCGTATCACGGCTTTGCGTTCTTCTGTGCTGACAAGCACCAGCACGCCGTTGTTGTTGTCCTTCTTTCCGATGCCCCAATGGCGGAACAGTGCCGTTGCATAGTCGTCGATGTCGTTGCCGTCGATAGAGTTGACCACCACTGCCACTACTTCAGCCGACGATGACTGCCAAATGTGGGCGATGCTTCGGTTGAGACTGTCGACGGTGGCTTGGCGCAGCACTCCGTCGGGGTTGGACACATATTGGGTCTTGTCGGTCAGGTGCACGTTGGGTATTTCCTCAATGCTGTATGCCATGGCTGCGACCGCAGCCATGGTGATAAGAATTATTGTGGTTGAAAGTCTTCTCAAGTACATAGTTTTGATATTGTTTATACTGCCGGCAGGCTCAAGCCGTTGAGCTTGCGGAAAAGGTCGAGGGCATAGACGTCGGTCATGCCGGAGATGTGGTCGAGCACTGATTGTATCTTGCCGTAGGTTGTCGGCGAGCTGGTGTCGTATTGGTGTGGTATGCGGCTGAGCAACAGGCGTGAATAGTTCTTTTCAGGAAGCAGCACTGCGTCAATCAGCCGGTCGAGCAGGAACGTGATAATCTGGTTTCCGGCAAGCTCGATGTCGACAACGTCGGGCGAGTTGTAGATTTTTCTCCAAGCCGTGCGTGAGCATTCGGCGTAGCCGTTGCGTGCCACCAGCGATATGTGGTCGATCAGGCATCCTTCAAATTCACCGTTTAGGATGCATTCTTCGTTGTCGACAAACACTTTTGCGCATTCGCCAACCAATTCTCCCACCACACACGACCGAAGGTATGCCACTTTCTCATTGTCGTCGTCGATGTTGTCAAGCACACCGGTTATGTGCCTGCAGCGCTCGGGATTGAAAAATCCGGTGAGCAATGTGGTCACTTCCTCGATGCCTAAGATTTTAAGCTTGTGGGCGTCCTCTATGTCCATCACCTGATAGCAGATGTCGTCGGCAGCCTCCATCAGATATACAAGCGGATGGCGTGCAAACACGTCGGCCGATTTCTCGATGAGCCCGAGCTCGGTGGCAACCATGCGGAAGCAGTCGAGTTCTGACTTGAAAAATCCGAATTTGCCGTGTTTTGGTGTTGTTGACGACGTGTATGGATATTTTACGATGGCAGCGAGCGATGAATAGGTCATGGCAAGTCCGCCCTCGCGCCGTCCGCGGAATTGGTGGGCGAGCAGACGGAATGAGTTGGCGTTGCCGTCGAAGTTTACAAAGTCGTTCCACTCGGCTTCGGAGAGCAGAGGCTTAATGGTTTGTCCACGCCCCTCTGAGAAGTATGTCGCTATGGTGCGTTCGCCGGAGTGTCCAAAAGGGGGATTGCCCATATCGTGGGCAAGGCATGCGGCGCCTACAATTTCAACAATGTGGCTGAGCTTCTCGGCGGCGGCAGTGCCTGCATATTTTGGTTGCAGTTGGATATACACCTCGTTGGCGAGCGATTTGCCCACACTTGACACTTCCAGACTGTGTGTCAGGCGGTTGTGGACAAAGATGCTGCCAGGTAGCGGAAACACTTGCGTCTTGTTCTGCAATCGGCGGAAAGGGGATGAAAAGACAAGCCGGTCAAAGTCGCGCTGGAAATCGCTGCGCGTTTGTGCCGACGAGGTGCGGTAGCGCTCCATTCCGAGCCGCTTGTTGCAGATGAGGCGTTCCCACTGCATTGCTTGTTTCGTGGAATCTGTCATTTACAAATAAACTATTGTTGTTTTGGCAACTATAGTGCAAAATTAGCGATATGCGTGCAATTTTCCAAATTGCATAAAATGAAAAAGTGACGCCTACTTCTCCACTGTGATGCGGATGTCGTATGCCATAAGTTTGTAGCTTATGCTGTAGGGTGTTGCCGGACGGTTGGGCTTGCGTGAGTTTGCATAGTAGAAGGAGTGCTGCTTGTCGAAAGTGCGGATGCTCAGCTGCCGCATTTGCCCGGAAGGAATGTCGCACGGCACTTCATAGGTTGCTTCTTTTATGATTTGTCCGGTCAGTGCGTTTGTATACTGGAACTTCAGCGTCAGGTGTGAAATGAGGAAAGGCGTCTGGTTGTCGACAAAGAACGACTCAAATGCGTCGTTGACCGTCTTCTTGTAGCCCGACAGGATTATTTTGTCGGCAAACGAAGCGGTGTCGTTTTCCGCATTGATTGTCTTCATCAACAATGCCTTTTCCGAGATGCCTGCCACAGGACGTGTGGTGTTGGTTTTAGCCGACGCCAAAAGGGCAATGACTGCAGAGAATATGATAAACGCTTGACGCATAGTCTTAGAATATTAAGATTTCTTTTTTGTCTTCAATTTTGTGGAGACCGGGCGTTATTTCGGTCGATTGGATTTGAGGGTAAACTCTCACTCCTCCGAACACCGATGGCAGAAAACGCGTCAGGTTTACGGATATGTGCATTTTCAGACGTCGTTTTTGGATGAGTATCGATCCGTTGCCCAGTTCTGCCACGCATTCCACAGGAGATGTCAGCCTGTCACCGTCGACCACAGAGTAGAGCCACATTCGCATCTTTGATTTGTTTGCCGTTGTGGTCAGATAGCCGATTACGGTGCCGCAGTCGATGGCTTCGTTTTCCGCCTCTACGGCAATAAGCTGATAGTTGAATTCCGATGATTTCCTGATTGCCACCACCATTTGTTCCTCTGGATAGTTCCATAGTCCGGTCAGGTTGTCGGTCGCTCCGTCGAGGATGCTGCGCGTGGCGTCGATGCGCGAGGCATAGCCCGGCAGCACCGTCGCTGTGTCGGGGATTTCAATTGCCGCTGCGCTTTGGAAGCAGGCAATGAATGCAGCCAGTATGTAGGCGGCAGCGAGGCGCATTTATCGGAATTTATATTGAAGGCCGAAACTGAACACTTCCTTGAATTGCCAATGAGAATTGTTGCTGTCGGTAATCTTCTGTGAGTCGTCGAAGCGCACGTGGGCATAAATCTGCGTTGACAGAAATTTGTTGATTGAGAAGCTCAGAGTGGTTTCCCAGTCGCCTTGCAGATACGAATAGTCGGAGAATGCGAATATGCGCGAGCTGAGCGAGATGTTGCGGGTCATTGCCCATCCGAATTTCACTTCACCGCTCGAACCGACCTGATGCTCTAATTTGTCGGGGTGGAGCATTTCGCCGTTGTCGTCGAGCAGCTTGTAGTTGGCGCGCCACATTTTCATATTGTAGGAAAGTGGCGACAGCGAGGCGTCGAACGCCACGTTGCCACGTTTGTTCTTTGTGCTGTATGCCATACCGATACCGGCGTTGAGTTCGCCCGGAGTGAGCAGCGACGCCGTCATCTTCCACGTGTTGGTCTGGAAGTTTTGCAGCAGCTGTGTCTTGAACTGCATGTTCATGCTGTAGTAGAACTTTTTGGTAGCCTTGACACCGAACTGCATGTTCAATTGAAACAAATCCTCGTTGATATTGTAGCCTCTCAGCTCGTCGGCGGGAGCCGAGTTGACACCGAGTTTGTATTGCGTGGTCAAGTCAAACAGCAAGCGAGGGTGCAGTGTTTGGTTCAGTTTTAAATTGTACCACAGATGAGCCAGAAGGTTGATGTTTTTTTCGCCGCCTTGATACCAGTTGTCGGTCATATACGCTTGTGAGAACTGTAGCGTGGCGTCGAAGGCGTGTATCCAGTTTTTGCGTTTCAAATTATGTTCGGGAGCGGCTTCCGGAACTTCGAGTTTGCGCACCTCGATGGTAAGGATGTTTTTCTTCACGTCGAGTTTCGCCTCATATTGTTTCGGAGGCTCGGGCAGCATACTCAGGTTGTAGGGGACGAGCCATGGCGATTCCACGGCGAGACGTTGCAGATGCTCGTTCTCGAAGCGGTTTCGCCAAGAGAGGTTTTCAATCCATTCATTGTCGATTTCTATTGTCGGCATTTCGTGTTTTGTCAGCGATGCGACTGTGTCGGGCTGTTCCAGAGCCATCGGCTGTATCATCTTGTATGACGTGAACACCACTGGCAGAAACATGATGTCTGGACGGTTGTTGTCGGAGAGGGCGGCGATGGAGTCGGCGGTGTGAAGGAGAGATTCCGAATTGTCCACAGCGACGATTTTGCATTCGGGTGTTGTCCCTTTCTTCAACTTATTTGCCAGAGAGCGGCTGTTGAAGTAATTTTGGGCGGATGCTGTGACAGCCATTGCAGCCAGCAGCGTGAAGGACAGTGCGTATTTTAATATTCTCATTGTTTTGGATTGTCGTTTTTTTGTTTGTAAAGCACTTCGAGTGCCTTTTCAATATCGCGGCGGAAAACGAATATACGGGTCATTCCCAAAGACGTCCCTGGCATGGCGAACACTGTCGACAGCGTTTCTCCAACTATTTCCGAAGGTATGCCGTATTCATCCAGCACGCCCTTGACTATGTGGGCGTCTGGGATTGGCATAGAGCCTAAAAGAATCAAATCATCGGGTTTGTTCATATCGCAGATATTTTTATGCAAAGATAATGCAAATTGAATGCATTATATCAAGCTTGCTTGAATATTATGCTGAGATGCAGTTTATCTTATGCAAAGATAGTGCAAGGAGAGTGGAAAGAAAAGAGCTTGCTCAATTTTCTTTTCCGAAGCGCCGCCTATTTTATCACGAGTTGGTGTCCAGAATAGTATATCATAAACAACTCCGCTCGCATAATATGTTTGCAGGCGGAGTTGTCTATGTCGTTGATGTAATAAACCTGTCGGCTCTTATTTTATGCCGTTGCGGTCGAGCGCGCGGCGATAGCGTGCGGCGTTTTGCTGATGTTCGGCATACGAAGCTGAGAAATTGTGGCTTCCGGAGAAATCCTCCTTTGCACACATATAGATATAATCGTTCTGAGGCGCGTTGAGCACAGCGTCGAGTGTTGATTTCTCAGGCATTCTGATAGGACCCGGCGGCAATCCCTCCACGAAGTAGGTGTTGTATGGCGACTGCGTTTTTATATGCTCCAGCGTGATGCGTCGCAGGGTCGGGTCGCCGACTGCAAACTTGGCGGTCGGGTCGCTTTGCAGTTTCATGCCTTTCTCAAGACGGTTGAGGTATAGCCGCGCTATGGTGGCTTTTTCCGGTTTATAGGCGGTTTCGGAGTCGACGATTGATGCCAATGTTGACACCTCCACCTTGGTCAGACCCAATTTCTGAGCCTTCTTTTCGCGGTCGGTTGTCCAGAAAGCCTTGTATGCCGAGTTCAGTTTGTTCAGCAGATTGTCGGCTGTTATCGACCAGTAGACTTCATAGGTGTCGGGGATGCACATTGCTGGGATTGTTTGCTGGTTGAATCCGAGCGACTGGCAATAAGTGCTGTCGGTCATCAGTTTCAGCAGGTCGTCTTTTTTGAGAGCCAGTTGCTTCGACGCATTTTCAGCAAATTCATCCACCGTGCGCACATTGTTGAATGTGAATTTAATTGGAGTCTGCGCCCCCGACGACAGTGCCTTCCACAATGACAGTGCGCTCATTCCTTTTTCCACCTTGTACGCACCGATGCGTGTCGACGGGTCGATGTCGCGCACGGCAGTCAGCAATTCCACTTTGTCGGCAATGCTTTCCCCGAATCGTGCGGCGATGGTGTCAGTCAGTTGCTCTTTTGTCATTTCCGGACGCACATACAGCATTCCATCCCGCTCGGCGCTTGCCGTCAGCAGAGAAATCAGCAATGCCGCGCCTGCCATGATGATGACAAGCGCGACAATGAGTGCGATAAATTTTTTACGTTTAGTTTGTTCTGACTTTTTCAGAGTCTTTTTCTTCTTCATATTTCAAATATAGTAATAACCTAAATTCCGTAGCACAGAATCGTATAGTAGCGCGGATATCCTCCGTCCGATGTCATGTGGTTGTAGGCAAGCGACACGTAGTGGCTGCCGTTGCGGTCATACCAAGTGACTGTTTTCTCTCCGTTGCGGTATTTTTGCGTTGCCGGCAATCCGTATTGGCTGCATATTTGCGAATATAGATTGTCGAAGCGCGAAGAGTCGTAGCCATAGGTCGACTGATAAAGTCTGGCAGACTGCATTCGTCCGCTTGAATCGTAGATAACAACACCGTCGTCCCACGAATAGTTCATCTCATAGACATTTCTCAGATAAACCTCGTTGTTGTTGTAGCCGTCGATGTAGTATCCGTCTCTGCGCAGATTGTCGATGCTGATGTTGATACTGATGCCGAACGGAAGTCCGAACACGGCGGTCAACATAGGTGCGGTAGGACATGGTCTGAACGCAGGCGGCGGCACTGGACGCGGGGCTGGCCGTACTATAGGCCGGTATGGGCGTGGTGGCGGTGGCGTTGGATGAAATCCGTGGTGATGGTTTGTCGAGCCTGGATTCCCCGGATGTCCGTAATGCCCGGGATTTCCAGGATTCCCCGGATGTCCGTGGTGGCTGCTGTTCGGGCGGTCGTAACGGTTGTTGCCTGGACGGTCGTAACGGTTGTTGCCTGGACGGTCGTAACGGTTGTTGCCTGGACGGTCATGACGGTCGTTGCCCGGTCGGTCGTGATGCTTGTTGTCCGGACGGTCGTGACGGTTGTTTCCTGGTTGTCTTTGCGGATTGCTGTCGGGACGGCGTCCTCCGCCGGGGTTTCCGGTGGTTGTTCCTCCGCGGTAGCCGGTGTGCTGTGCTACCATATCGGTTGCCGGCATCGATAATGCCAGAGCCAGTACCATTGCCAAATAATTCATCCGTTTCATAATTCTATAATTTGGGTTGTTAGTATCTATGACCACGAAAAAGTCCGATGGTTTAACTATGAATTGTTAAAATGTTAAATTTTACGGATGGTCGGTTTGTATTGTTGCGTACTGTTGTCAGTCTTCAAAATTTGCTGCAAGTCCGCCTTGCGACGTTTCTTTGTAGAGGCTTGGCAGGTCGTGTCCTGTGCGCTTCATCACCTCGACCACTTGGTCGAAACTCACGCGGTGGCGTCCGTCGGTGAAGTTTGCATAAGAGTTGGCGTCGAATGCACGGGCGGCGGCGAAGGCGTTGCGCTCGATACAAGGAATCTGCACAAGGCCGCACACGGGGTCGCACGTCAGTCCGAGGTGGTGTTCGAGTCCCATCTCGGCTGCATATTCAATTTGCGATTCGGTGCCGCCAAACAGCTGGCAGGCAGCGGCTGCCGCCATAGCGCATGCCACGCCCACTTCTCCTTGACATCCCACTTCCGCACCAGATATTGATGCGTTGGTTTTGGCAACGTTGCCGAAGAGTCCGGCGGTGGCAAGAGCCCGCACAATGCGCTCGTCGCTGATGTCGTGGGCTGTCTTGATGTGGTAGAGCACGGCTGGCATCACGCCGCACGACCCACATGTTGGAGCGGTGACAATCCGTCCGCCACAGGCATTCTCTTCAGATACGGCAAGGGCGTAGGCATAGATGAGTCCGCGGCTTTTCATGCTGCCCGACATTCCGCCGGAACGCACGTAGTAGGTGAGGGCTTTGCGGCGCAGCCCGAGTCCGCCGGGCATCACTCCCTCGGCGTTGAGCCCGCGTTCCACGGCTTTCTGCATGGTGTCCCACACTTCGCGCAGATATTCAATTATTTCTTTGCCTTCGCATTGCTCCACGTATTCCCAAAAGGAGTATCCTGTCGAGTCACACCATTGGAGGATGTCGCTGATGTGCGACATTTCGTAGACTTTGCGCTCTGTTTGCTCGTTGAAATGCTCGTTGGCGAGAGTGCCTCCGCCGATACTGAACACCGTCCAGGAGTCTACGGTGCTGCCGTCGGTGCCAAGAGCTTCGAATTTCATGCCGTTGGGGTGGAATTTAAGGAATACATCGGGTTTCCACACGATTTCCACTTCTCCTTTTTGCGACAGGGTGTCGATTATTGCCTGATCGGTAAGGTGGCCGCGTCCGGTGGCGGCGAGGCTTCCGTAGAGTGTCACTCGGAAATGGTCGGCATCCTTGCCCTCCGCGCTTTTCAGAAAGATGCTTGCTGCGCGTTTCGGACCCATCGTGTGGCTGCTCGACGGCCCGTGGCCTATGCGGTAGATTTGTTTTATCGAATCCATAGTGTTCTTAATAAAAAGGTCAATCAGTCGGGACGCGGCTGATTGACCTTGGATGTCGTTTTATTGTCCTGTTTTTATTTTACTCTCAGCACCTTTCCCGGATTAATGCGGCTCTTGGTGCTGATTCCGTTGAGTTTGCAAAGCTTGTTGACTGTCGTGCCGTGGGCGTTGGCGATGGAGTAGAGCGTGTCGCCCTTCTTCACGCGGTAGGTTTGGCGCGAGCCGTTGGCATACGGATTGTCCTGCTTGTGCGCTCTCTCGGCATATGTCACGCTGCTGCTTGGAGCATAGTTGCGTGCCTGTGTGTATGTGCCTTTGTTAAACGTATAGTAGTCGGTATGCGTAGTCTGGTTTGCGAAGTCGAAGATTGCGCAAGGGTTGATTGCGTAGCCCATGAAACGCGTTTCGAAGTGTAGGTGCGGACCTGTGCTGCGTCCGGTGCTTCCGCCGAGGGCGATAGGGTCGCCGACATTCACTGTCTGGTTAGGCTTCACGAGGAAGCGCGAGAGGTGGCCGTATACGGTTTCCAAACCATTGGCGTGGCGCAGGATTACGTAGTATCCGTATCCGCCGCGTTCAAATCTTGTCAAACGCACTTTCCCGGCAAATGCCGCGCGCACGGTGTCGCCGGTGTTGAGTTTGAGGTCGACGCCTTTGTGCTGTCGTCTGAATCGTGGACGGTAGCCGTAAGGCGAGGTGATGAAGCCAGGGACAGGCATTGCGTAGTCAGACACGTCGATACGCACGTTGTTTGGCACCGCCTGGTGGGCGTAAGGGTTGACGAGATTGCTGTTCCATCCTTCGGTATAGATGTCGATTTCCGGTTCCTGTTCGTCTTCGAGGAGCTCGTTCATGAATTCGCGTGTCTCCTGCACCTTTATCTGGTCGCTCATGTCGCGCTGTGAAGCGATGAGGTCATGGTGCATGTTGCTGTGGGCAGAAACTGAACGCAGTTTCTGAGCCGCTATTGTCAGCGAGCAGCAAAGAAATGCGCCGATGCCTATTAGTTTTGTTATCCTGTTTATGATCATCGTCCCGATGTTTTCTTTTGGTTTGCTGTTTTAATGTTTAAAGTTCGTCGTCGGCATAGAGATACTTGAGCATCGGTGTCTCGTAGTCGGTGATTTCCTCCGGCTTGAAGAAGCGTCGGATTTCAATCTCGGCATTCTCTACAGAGTCGGAGGCGTGGACAATGTTCTGCTGTCCGCTCATGCAAAGGTCGCCGCGGATGGTGCCGAGCTCGGCGTGGCGTCCGCGGGTGGCGCCGGTCATTTTGCGCACCACGTCGACAGCCTCAAGGCCTTTAAGGCACATCACAACTACAGGTGAAGCCTGCATCGACTTTACGATTAATGGGAAAAACGGTTTGTCTGCCAAGTGAGCGTAATGTTCGCGGAGGATTTCATCGGAAAGAGTCATCATTTTCATACCGATAATGATGAGGCCTTTCTTTTCAAAGCGTGAGATAACTTCGCCTGCCAATCCTCTCAGCATAGCGCTTGGTTTAAGTATGACTAATGTTTTTTCCATGTTTTGCGATATTGTATTTTTTCTAAACGACTTCCAAAGATATATATTTATCTGCAAACGGCAAAATAGTAAAAGTGCTAAATCGATTGATTTTCACATTATTTGTGATTTTCACAATCGATTTAGCACAATTTTTGCCGAAAAACCCAGCCTATTTAAGCGCCACTTTTTGGCTGAGCCTTCTTCCTTTTGCCGTCTCGGCGATGGCGGTTTTTAGGATTCGCGCATGTGTTGTTATGATTGTCGCTATTGCAAATGGTGCGGCTTTCCCCTCGTTTTAACTGATTTTGCTCCAATCCACTTTTTTGTTGAAAAAGCGGTGTAGCTGCTCGGCGAGGATGCGGTTTTGAGGCGTCTGGAGATTGGGGTCGTCGGCGAGGACTGCCTCGGCAGCCTCGCGGGCGATGTTGAGAATCTGACCGTCGGAGCCGAGGTTGGCTATGCGCAGGTTGAATGCGATGCCGCTCTGCATGGTGCCCTCGATGTCGCCCGGACCGCGCAGCTGCATGTCGGCTTCGGCGATTCGGAATCCGTCGGTGGTCTCGGTCATGATTTCAAGACGCTGGCGTGTTTCTTTGGCGATGTTGGGTTTCGTCATCAGGATGCAGTACGACTGGTCGGCTCCGCGTCCCACGCGTCCGCGCAGCTGGTGCAGCTGCGACAGTCCGAAACGCTCGGCGTTTTCAATCACCATCACCGAGGCGTTTGGCACGTTGACGCCCACCTCGATAACCGTAGTAGCCACAAGAATCTGTGTCTGCTTGCTGGCAAACAGCTGCATCTGGCAGTCTTTTTCGGCAGGTTTCATCTTGCCGTGCACAAAGCTCACTTTGTAGCTGCGGAACGTGTTTCTGATATATTCAAATCCCTCCTCGAGCGCTTTCAACTCGAGCTTCTCGTTTTCCTGGATAAGAGGATACACGATGTATGCCTGTCGGCCGATCGACAGTTCGTGACCGATGAGCCGGTTCACCCACTCGCGGTTGTTCTCGTAGCGCAGGATGGTTTGTATCGGTTTGCGTCCGGGCGGCAGTTCGTCGATTACCGACACGTCGAGGTCGCCGTAGACGGTCATGGCAAGCGTGCGCGGGATAGGCGTGGCTGTCATCACAAGCACGTGCGGCGGATTGAAGTTTTTCTTCCACAGACGGGCGCGTTGCGCCACGCCGAAGCGGTGTTGCTCGTCGATAATCACCAGCCCGAGGCATCGGAACTCCACGTTGTCCTCAATCACGGCGTGTGTGCCGATGAGAATGTGTATGGAGCCGTCGGTCAGTCCGGCGTGTATCTCGTCGCGTTTTTTCTTTTTTGTGGAACCGGTAAGCAGCTCCACGCGCACGCCTATCTTGCCTGCCATGGCGCTGAGCGACTCATAGTGCTGTGTGGCGAGAATCTCGGTGGGAGCCATCAGGCATGTCTGGAATCCGTTGTCGACGGCAATCAGAGCCGACATCAGTGCCACTATTGTCTTGCCGCTTCCCACATCGCCTTGCAGCAGGCGGTTCATCTGACGTCCGCTTCCGAGGTCGGCGCGGATTTCGTGCATCACGCGTTTCTGCGCCCCAGTAAGGGGGAATGGCAGCACATCACTGTAGAAACGGTTGAAAAATTCACCGATGCGGGAGAAGACAAAGCCTTTCTGTTGTGCCTTGCGGCCGTTGGCTATACGCAGTATGTTGAGCTGGATAAGAAACAACTCTTCAAACTTAAGCCGCAGTTTTGCCTTGTTGAGAAGGTCGACCGACTTCGGAAAGTGGATATTTTCCAGCGCGTTGCGCAGCGGAATCAGGTGATAGCGTTCGGTCACGGTCTGCGGCAGCGTTTCCGGAATGAACGCGGTCTTTGCCAGCAGGTTGGAGATGAGCGTCTGGAATGTTTTTGATGTGAAGCCGCGATTGCGCAGCTTGTCGGTCAGATTGTAGGCTCCGCGCAGTCCGTGCGGCTCGTTGCCGGGCACCGACGTCTCTATTTCAGGATGCGCGAGGTTGAAGCGGCCGTTGAAGATTGACGGTCTTCCGAAAATCACGTATTCCACTCCGGTGCGGTAGTTTTCAGCCACGAATTTTATGCGGTTGAACCATACCACGTCGATGGTGCCGGTGCCGTCGGAAAACAATGCCTGCATTCTGCGCTTCGCGCCTTCGCCTACGGTTGTCATCGTGACAAACCGCCCCTTCAGCTGAATGAACGGCATGCCCGATTCCAGCTCGCGTATCTGGAATATCCGGCTGCGGTCAACATATCTGAACGGGAAGTAGTAGAGCAGGTCGTAGAACGTGTGGATGTGGAGCTGCTCGGCAAGCAACTCCGCGCGTTTCGGACCCACTCCGGTCAGAAATTTTATGTCTATTTCGTCAAGCCTGCTCATTGCTGTCGGCGGAGAGTATCCATTCGGCGGTGTTGATGTCCATAGGGTGTGTGATTTTGATGTTGTTCACATCGCCGGGATATAGAGTCACCGGTGTTCCTCTGAACTCCACTACCGACGCATCGTCGGTGAAAAGCGGGCTGAAGGCGGTGGTGTAGGCTTCTTTCAGAATCTCAACGCGGAATGTCTGCGGTGTCTGTACGGCTACAAGCGACTCGCGGCTCACGTTGTGGCTGCCGTTGCGGTCAAGCTGGCGTATGCTGTCGGTGACGGGCACTGTGGGAATAGCCGTGCCACACCGTGCCGCTGTCTCGAAGCCGGCGGCAATCACCTGTCGGCTGACAAGCGGACGCGCTCCGTCGTGCACGGCGACAAGGCATTCTGTCTCGTTGACGGCAAACAGGGCGTTGCGCACCGACTCGAAGCGGTTTGCTCCGCCTTCCACCACTTTGTGTGGAACGTCGAAATTGCGCGAGGCGCAGAGGTCGCCCCACAGCGCGAGGTGCTCAGAGGGAAGCGCCACAACAATGTTGATGTCCGGGTCGTAGTCGGCGAATGCCTTGATGGTGCGCATCAGCACAGGCACACCGCCGAGAGGAACGAACTGCTTTGGCAGTGTCGAGCCGAATCTCGTTCCCGAACCGCCAGCCACTATGATTGCGTATTTTTTCATTTCTGTAAAAAATTAGTCTACAAAATAAAGAAAAACTAATGAATTTGCCAAATCCTGAGTCTATGCCGTGGAGATTGTCAACTTTTTCTGCTACCTTTGTCGTTATGGAAAATGAATTTTCGTCGTCGTTGCTTGAGAATGCGGTCAATGAGATGGCCAAATTGCCAGGTATAGGCCGTAAAACGGCGTTGCGCCTGATTCTGCATCTGTTGCGTCAGGACAAGACTGCCGCGTTGTCGCTCGGCGATTCGATTATAAAATTGCGCGAGGGCATACGCTATTGCTCGGTGTGCCACAATATATCGGAAACCGACCGTTGCCCGATATGCTCCGACACGTCGCGCGACGCGTCGACCGTCTGTGTGGTTGAAAACGTGAAGGATGTGATGGTGGTGGAGAACACCCGCCAGTATCATGGCCTTTATCACGTGCTCGGCGGACTGATTTCGCCGATGGACGGCATCGGACCGCAGGACGTGGAGATTGAAAGCCTCGTGAAGCGGGTGGAGGCCGGTGGCGTAAAAGAAGTGATATTGGCGCTGAGTGCCACGATGGAGGGCGACACGACGAATTTCTACATTTTCCGCAAACTTGCCGGCAGCGACGTGCGGATCACGATGCTGGCGCGCGGTGTGGCTGTGGGCAACGAGATTGAGTATACAGATGAGGTTACGCTCGGACGGTCAATCCAGAACCGCACGCTGTTTACCGACAGTTTCAACAACTCTACTAAATGAAAGGAATGGAAGCAGGACACAGTGATATAGACGTTTCGATAGTGATTGTCAACTACAGGGTGAAGTATTTCCTTGAGCAGACGGTGCGTTCGGCAAAGGAGGCGCTGGCTGGATTCTCGGGCGAGATTATTGTGGTCGACAACAATTCCGGTGACGACTCGATAGAACATTTGAGAAAGTGTTTTCCTGATGTGATTGTGATAGAAAACAGGGAGAATGCCGGTTTCGGACGTGCCAACAACCAGGGGTTCGCCATTGCCCGCGGCAAATTCACGCTGATATTGAACCCTGACACTATAATTGGCAGCCACACGCTGCGCGACTGTATGGATTTCTACGACAAGCATGCAGACGACTGTGGCGGTATCGGGGTGTGTATGCTCGACGGAAACGGACGGTTTCTGCCGGAGTCGAAGCGGGCGTTCCCGACACCTTGGGTGTCGTTCTGCAAAATTTTCGGACTGTCGTCGCTGTTTCCGAAATCGCCGCTGTTTGCCAAATATCATTTGCGCTATCTGCCTTACGACCGTCCGCATCGTGTCGACATCCTCAGCGGTGCGTTTATTTTCATACGCACCGATCTGCTGCGCAGCATTGGCGGATTTGATGAGGATTTCTTTATGTATGGCGAGGATATCGACTTGTCTTACCGCATTGTGAAAGCTGGCTATTCAAACTACTATATTCCGTCGCCAATAATACATTACAAAGGCGAGAGCACTCAGAAAAATTCATATCGCTATGTGAAGGTGTTCTACGAGGCTATGCAGATTTTCTTCCGCAAGCATTATCCGCACTACAGTCTGGTCTATGGAGCGGTGATACGCTTTGCCATCAGTCTGCGCTCATGGATGGGGCTTGCTCACAGGTTTGTGGACCGCTTGCTGCCCAAAAAGCAGCCTGAGGTGGAATACTACGATTATGTGGAGGCGGTGACTGATGAATATCTTGAAATCAGAAATGCATTGAAGGTGCCTTATGATGAGTATTGCATTGTGCGCGACCTGAGCACTCACCGTTTTTTCAGCAGCAGGGTTTTTGTGGTGTTTGACAACCGCAAATGCTCTTATTCGGAAACGATAAAGGCGATATACCGGTTTTCGCGCAGGAATATGGACTTTGCAACCTATTTGTCGGAGTCGAAGGTGATTATAACTCCTAAAATGTAGAAACCGACATGCTTGACAACGGAAAGGTTTATCTGCGGGCTCTCGAGCCTACCGACATCGATGTGATTCATCGGTGGGAGAACGATTGCGACTTGTGGCGTTTCGGATGTGCGACGGCTCCGTTCTCGCGCCATCAGATTTGGGAATATCTTAAAAACTACACTGCCGACATTTTTGCACAGAAGCAACTCCGGATGATGGTGTGCTTGAAAACTGCCGACAATGCTGTGGGGATGATTGACCTTTTCGATTTCGATCCGGTGAACCGACGGGCGGCTGTCGGACTGTTGATTGACCGTGAATATCAGCGGCAGGGAATAGGCGGGGATGCGATGGCGCTCTTGTTGGAGTATGCCCGCGACGTGCTTCATCTGCATCAGGTGTATGCGGTTGTGGCTGCCGACAATGCTCCGAGCCTGTGGATGTTTGAAAAGGCAGGTTTCCGCAATGCGGGCACTTTGCACGACTGGCTTCTGCGTGCCGACGGCGGATATGTCGACGCTTTGCAGATGCAGCTTATTGTTGACTGACGGCCTTTTTCTGCGTGTTTGGAAGAAGTCCTGCCACGATGCCGAGCAGCGGCGAGAATGAACTTATAAAGAATATATACTCCACACTTGTGCGGTCGGCAAGCCATCCGAAGAAAGCCGAACCCACACCGCCGAGTCCGAACATCAGTCCGAAAAACACCCCTGAAATCATACCGATTTTGTCGGGCATAAGGTCGGTGGCATAGACCACTATGGAGGAGAATGCCGATGAAATCACAAGCCCTACCACTACGGCGAGTGCGATGGTCCATCCGAACGACGCAAACGGAAGCATCAAGGCAAACGGAGCGGCGCCGAGGATGGATGCCCAAATCACGTATTTGCGGCCGAAACGGTCGCCGAGCAGTCCACCGCCGAGTGTGCCTATGGCCGACGCGCCGAGAAAGGCGAAGAGGCAGAACTGCGATGCTTGTACCGAAATGTGGAATTTGTCAATCAGGAAGAAGGTGAAATAACTTGTCATACATGACAGGTAGAAATATTTCGAGAAAATCAGTACCACAAGAATTGCAAGAACCCAATGCACGCGTCGGTGCGACAGGTGGATGAACGGTTGCGGTGTGGCTTTTTTATGCAATGTGGCGTTTAAAAGCCGGCGCTTGTACCAAGAGCCGATGTGCAGCATCGTGAGGATGGCTATGACAGCCACAATCGAGAACCAGCCGATTGAGCGCTGGCCGAACGGTTGTACCACGAGTGCCGCAAGGATCGGGCCGAGGGCATTTCCTCCGTTTCCGCCAACTTGAAAGATTGACTGCGCAAGACTTTTTTTGCCGCCCGACGCCATCTGTGCCACTCGCGACGCTTCGGGGTGAAACACCGACGAGCCGAGTCCGATGAGGCTTACAGACATGATGATGAGTGTGAATGTGCCGGCAAAGGCGAGCGACAGCAGTCCGGCAAGCGTGAAGCACATGCCAATGGCGAGGGCATAAGGGCGCGGATGGCGGTCGGCATAGAAACCAGTGAACGGCTGCAGAATCGACGACATCATTTGAAAAAACAGCGTGATGATGCCTATCTGCGCGAACGAGAAGCCGTAGCTGTCTTTTATTATAGGGTAGATTGACGGTATGACCGACTGTATCATGTCGTTCATAAAGTGGGAAAGCCCGGCGCACACCAGAATGGAGAATGCTGTGTTTTCGGCAGCCTGCTGATTGCTTGTTTTTTGATTGTAGACCATTGTTTGTTATTGCTCTTTTTCTGAAAGTTCGAGCCAGCGCATCTCTTTTTCGTCGAGGGCGTCGATGATTTCCTGCATGCGCCTTGACCGTTCGGTAATCTCGTCAACGCTGAGCGACGCGCCGCTGAGGTCGGCCTCTATTTGCTTCTTTTCTTCCTCAAGCGAGGCAATGTCGGCAGAAAGCGAGTCAAACTCCTTGCGCTCCTTGAATGTCATCTTGTTGGCATACGTGCGTTGTTGGCGTTGAGCTTTGGGCTCTTCTTTCTTCGGCTTTTCCTCTTCTTTTTTCTGGAGCGTCTTCCACTCGCGGTAGTCGGAATAGTTGCCGGGGAAATCCTTGACCACGCCGTTGCCTTCAAACACAAACAAATGGTCGACGGTGCGGTCGAGGAAGAAGCGGTCGTGGCTCACGATTATCACGCAGCCGCGGAACTTTGTGATGTAGTCTTCCAAAATGCCGAGAGTCGTGATGTCGAGGTCGTTGGTCGGCTCGTCGAGGATGAGGAAGTTGGGGGTGCGCATGAGCACGGTGGCAAGATACAGCCTCCGCTTCTCGCCTCCGCTGAGCTTGTAGATGTAGTTCTGCTGGGTTTCGGGGCTGAACAGAAACAGTTGCAGAAACTGCGATGCGGTGTAGCGCGTTTTTTCATCGATTACCACCACTTCGGCTATGCGTCTTACGGCGTCGATTACTTTGTCCTGCTCGTTGAATTGTATGCCGTCCTGGCTGTAGTAGCCGAATTTCACCGTCTCGCCGATGTCGAAATGTCCGGAGTCGGGAGCCACCTCGCCGAGGAGCATTTTTATGAATGTCGATTTGCCCACGCCGTTGTTGCCCACGATGCCCACTTTTTCATATCGTGCGAACGTGTATTCGAAGCCGTTGAGTATCACCTTGTCGCCGTATGCCTTTGTCACATCCACAGCGTCAAAGATTTTGGAGCCGATGTAGGTTGACTTCACGTTCAGCTGCACGTCGGCGTCGTCGCGTCTCACCTGTGAGCGCCGCGTGAGGTCGTGGAAGGCATCGATGCGGTATTTCGCTTTTGAGCCACGGGCTTGTGGCTGGCGGCGCATCCAGTCGAGCTCGGTGCGCAGCAGGTTTTTCACTTTTGCCAGTTCCGCACTTTGCGCCGACAGGCGTTCTTCGCGTTTCTCCAGATAGTAGTCGTAGTTTCCGTTGTAGGCATACACCTGACGGCTGTCGATTTCCACAATCTTTGAGCAGACCTTGTCGAGAAAATAACGGTCGTGGGTCACCATCAGCAGCGACATTCGGCTGCGTTGCAGATAGCTTTCCAGCCATTCGATCATATCGATGTCGAGGTGGTTGGTGGGCTCGTCGAGAATCAGCAGCTCGGGCTCGTTGATCACCACTTTGGCGAGAGCCACGCGCTTCACCTGTCCGCCCGACAGCTGACCGACGGGCTGGTTCATATCGATGATTTTCAGTTGCGTCAGTGTCTGGCGTATGCGGTCTTCATAGTCCCATGCTCCGGCAGCGTCCATCTGCGACATCGCTTTTGCCAATGCGTCGGCATCGCCGCTTGCCAGCGCGCGCTCATAGGTGCGTATGGCTGCCGTCGGCTCGTCGTCGATCGATAGGCACGCCTCGATTACCGACAGGTTGGGGTCGAGCTCCGGCAGCTGCTTCAAGTAGCCTACGCGCAAATCGTTTCTGAACACAAGACTGCCTGAGTCGTAGGGTTCTTCGCCGGCGATTATTCGCAGCAGTGTGGTTTTTCCCGATCCGTTTTTCGCTATCAAGCCAATTTTGTCGCCTTCATAGATGCCGAACGTAACATCGGAAAACAGCACTCTGTCGCCAAACGACTTGGTCAAATTCTCTATCTGCAGAAATGATTTCATACCTATTTTTTAAACTGTGCAAAGGTACGAATTTTTATTCTAAGTTTTTCTGACGTGGCGCTATTTCCGGCTCTTGAATTTCTTGATTTCTTCTTTCACTTTGGGAGCGAGGCAGAACACGGCAAGCATATTCGGAAATGCCATAACCGCAAAGGCTATGTCCATGACGCTTACAGTCAGACCGAGGGTCATCACGCTGGAAATCACAAGTGTGAGAAGGTAGAAATACAGATAGTATTTAGTGTTTTTTGAGCCAAATAGATAGGACGTGCATTTGCAGCCATAGTATGAGTAGGAGAACATGGTCGACATGGCAAACACCACAACCATGACAAGCAGCAGGTACTTTCCGACAACGGGGATGAGGATGTCGTATGCCTCAAGGGCTATCGAGAGTCCGGCAATGCCTTCTGTGTGGAAGTTGCCTGCCATTATGATGGGTATTGCCGTAAGGGTGCAGACGAGTCCGGAGTCGATTGCCGGTCCGAGCATCGCTACGAGTCCTTCGCGCACGGGTTCGGCATTCATCGACGCTCCGTGCATCATTCCTGCCGTACCGACACCTGCCTCGTTGACATACATGGCGCGGCGTGCGCCGATGATGGCTGTGCCGACAATGCCGCCGATGCCTGCCTGCAGGTTGAACGCGCCGTTGATGATGGCGGCGAATGTGGATGGCAGCAGGTCAAGATTGGTGACTATTATGTAGAGCACCATCAGAAAGTAGCATCCCACCATTATGGGCACTATCTTTGTGGCAACGTTGGCTATGCGTTTCAGCCCTCCGAGCACCACGACCGACACGATGGCGCAGATACAGACACCGATGATGAAGCGCATGGTTGTGGAGTCGGCGATGCCGAGCAGCGGACTTATGCAGACGGTTGCCATTGCTTCGGTGAGCTGGTTGGCTTGCATCAGGGCAAAACTGCCCACCATTCCCGCTACGGAGAACACCACCGCAAGCGGCTTCATACGTTTGCCGAGACCTTTGGTAATCATATACATCGGTCCTCCTTGCACTTCGTCGCGATCGTCCTTGCCCTTATACATTATGGCAAGTGTGCCCTCGAAAAATTTTGTCGCCATTCCGAGAAGTGCGCTCACCCACATCCAGAAGATGGCTCCTGGACCGCCGACAACCAGAGCTATCGCCACGCCGGCGATGTTGCCCAGTCCTACGGTCGACGAGATGGTGCTCATCAGTGCCTGGAATGAGCTTATTTGACCTTCTCCCTGTTTTTTTACGCGGAGCGAATGCAGCGCAAGGCTCAGCCAACGGATTGGCAAAGCCTTGGAGTAGATGAACAGAAACAGTCCGCCGCCGATTAGCAGCACAAACAGCGGATATCCGCATATAAAGTCGCTGAAAGCGATGATGCCATCGCGTATCTGTTGTAGAAACGTCATTTTATAGATTGTGTATTTAGTCTGATTAATAATACTCTGTCAGTTCCACCGGAATTGCTTTCCCTTTTGATGCGGCAACGTCGACGATGCGCTGGTTGGGGCTGCCGCGGAAGCGCAGCTGCGTGTCGCGCAGAGCCTCGATAAAGCGTCCTTCGACCACCACGTCGATCCATTGCAGCGGAAGCTGCAATGCCGGGTCGGCTTGTATCTCGTCCCAAGTGAAACCCGTAAAACACCAAACGGTTTTTCCCAGTTCCTGCTTGATGCGCCGGCACAGTTCCGCCACCTCTTTGGGGTGGTAGAGCGGATCTCCGCCCGAGAGGGTCACGTTGAAGTCGTTGTAGCGAATGGTGTCGAGCAGCTCATCGACAGTGGCCTCTCTGCCGCCGTCCATTGCCCAGGATTCCGGATTGTGGCATCCTGGGCAGCGGTGGTGGCATCCGGCAAGGTAGATTGACGTGCGGAGTCCCGGTCCGTCAACGCTTGTGCCTTCAACAATATCCAATACTCTTATTCTCATCTGTGGTTTTTATTTGTGAACCACGCGGTCGTTAAGTTCTGCCAGTTTGGCGCTGTTCCAGCGGTCGGTGGTGCCTACGAGGTAGCCCGTGATGCGCTGCAGCTTGTCGATTCTGTGGCTGCCGCACTTAGGGCATGTGTCGAGGTTGTTGGTGGCGTCTTCATATCCGCAGTCCATACAGCGGTTGCGGTTGTGGTTGACCGATCCGTATCCGATGTTGTACTTGTCGATGAGGTCGACGATGTCGGCGATAGCCTCTGGGTTGTGAGTTGCGTCGCCGTCGATTTCCACATAGAATATGTGTCCGCCGCGAGTGAGCTCGTGGTAGGGAGCCTCCACTTCAGCCTTGTGGCGAGGGCTGCACTTGTACCATACCGGCACGTGGTTTGAGTTGGTGTAGTACTCTTTGTCGGTCACGCCTTTGATTATGCCGAACGTTTTGCGGTCGCGCTTGGTGAATTTTCCGGAAAGGCCTTCTGCCGGAGTGGCGAGCACGCTGAAGTTGTGGTTGTAGCGTTCTGAGAACTCGTTTGCCTTGCTTCGCATGTAGCCCACAATGCGCAGACCAAGCTCCTGGCTTTCCTTCGACTCTCCGTGGTGTTTGCCGGTGAGTGCCACAAGGCATTCAGCCAAGCCGATGAATCCGATTCCGAGTGTGCCCTGGTTGATAACGCTCTCTACGGTCTGGTCGGGTTTCAGCTGGTCGCCTCCGTTCCATAGTTTCGACATCAGCAGCGGGAATTGCTTGGCAAGAGCCGTTTTCTGGAAGTCGTAACGCTCGCAGAGTTGTGTGGCTGTGATTTCAAGCATGTTGTCGAGCTTCTTGAAGAAGGCGTCGATGCGCTCTTTCTCGTCTTGGATGCCCATACATTCGATTGCGAGTTTCACGATGTTGATTGTGGAGAACGACAGGTTGCCGCGTCCGATAGATGTCTTTTCGCCGAAGCGGTTTTCAAACACGCGCGTGCGGCATCCCATTGTAGCCACTTCGTAGTGATAGCGTTCCGGGTCGTCGGCGCGCCATTTCTCGTGGAAGTTGAAGGTGGCGTCAAGGTTCACGAAGTTGGGGAAGAAGCGGCGTGCTGTCACTTTGCATGCCAATTTATACAGGTCGTAGTTGCGGTCTTCCTTCAGATAGTTGACGCCGCGTTTCTTTTTCCAAATCTGGATAGGGAAGATGGCTGTGGCTCCGTTGCCCACTCCTTCGTATGTTGAGTTGAGGATTTCGCGGATGATGCAGCGTCCTTCGGCACTGGTGTCGGTGCCGTAGTTTATTGAGCTGAACACCACTTGGTTGCCTCCACGAGAGTGGATGGTGTTCATGTTGTGGATGAATGCTTCCATAGCCTGGTGTACGCGGTTGACGGTCTTGTTGATGGCGTGCTGCAGCGCACGGTCCTTGCCTTCGAGTCCGTCGAGCGGCTTTTTGATGAAGTCGTCAAGTTTTATGTCATACAGGTCGCTGAAGTCCTGACCGAAGATGGCTTCGGTGTTTTTCACTTCTTCAACAAACGATGAGCGTACGTAGGGAGCCAGATAGAAGTCGAATGCGGGGATTGCCTGTCCGCCGTGCATCTCGTTCTGAGCTGTTTCGAGGGAGATGCAGCCGATGATGCTTGCTGTCTCGATGCGTTTTGCCGGGCGCGACTCTCCATGGCCTGCCGAGAATCCGTATTTAAGCACTTTGTCGAGCGGATGCTGCACGCAGGTGAGACTCTTTGTCGGATAGTAGTCTTTGTCGTGGATGTGCAGATAGTTGCCTTTTACGGCGTCGGCTGTCTCTGGTGAGAGGAGGTAGTCGTCGACAAACGGTTTTGTTGTCTCGCTGGCAAATTTCATCATCATACCGGCTGGCGAGTCGGCGTTCATGTTGGCGTTCTCGCGTGTGATGTCGTTCGACTTCGCCTCGATGATTTCAAGGAAAATGTCGCGTGTCTTGGCGCGGCGTGCGATGCTGCGCTGGTCGCGGTAGGCGATGTAGCGTTTTGCCACTTCCTTGCGCGAACTCTTCATCAATTCAAGCTCAACGTTGTCCTGAATTTCCTCTACGCTCATTTGCTCTTTGCCGTTCATGCCGATGCGGTCGGTGATTTTCTGGATAAGCGATTCGTCCTCGCCCTTCTCCGTCGTAATCATCGCTTTGCGGATTGCCGCCTTGATTTTCTCTTCGTTGTAGCCCACGACTCTTCCGTCGCGTTTAATCACTGTCTGTATCATATTCTTGGGTTAATTATTTCAGTTTTGGATTGTGGGTTCAAAGGTAGATATTGTTTTTCAAATAACAAAGCAAATTTTTATTTTTGGAAACTTTTTGGTGATTGTTAATTTTTAACTTGCTTATAATGAGTGGAATAAAAATATTTTTGGGAAACTTTGTGTCTAAATAAGGATTTTTAGGTTTGAAAAAACGGGAAAACGGGAAGTCGGAAAACTCGGTGTGATGCGCCGTTGAAGGCTGTTGGTCACCCATCTGCAGGGATGCTGTCAAGGTATGCTGTCCCGGCAGTTTTTGATGAGTTGTGTCGATTGTTTTTTTTTCGGGAGTCTTGGATTTTTTGTAATTTTGCAGTCCGCAAACAAAAATGATGAGAATCAAGAAAATTTTAATGGTTTTGACAGCGATGGTGTGTGTTGCCGTTCCGGGCAAGGCATTGTCGTTTGCACTTGATTCGGTGGCGGAGTGGGGTAAGTTTCCTCGTTTCTGTGTCAAGACCTATCGTTGGGGCGACCGTTTCTTCAATTCCTACGATTCTGCATACGTAAAAGGTACGGGCTATAAGATGAACGTGAAATTGCGCACCAACAGTTGGATTGACGACAATCGCTTTCTGATTGACCATGACTGCAAGGTGGAGATGCGTTCGCCGTCGACCAACACTATCGGTTTCGACATAACGTATCTCGCGGTGTCGCTCGGCTATGATTTCAACATCAACAAGCTGTTTGGCGACGTTGACCGGCGCAAGTCGAAGTTCAATTTCGATTTTACGTGTGCACTGTTTACCGCAAGCCTTTATTCTATAAAGAATGATGTGGGGATGAACCTTAAGCGGGTGGGCGACATGAAGGGCATCAATGAGAAGTTTGACGGTGTGCGCACGTCGTCGTGGGGCATCGAGGCGGTTTATTTCTTCAACAACAAACGCTACAGCTATGCGGCGGCGTTCTCAATCAGCAAACTGCAGCTGCGCAGCCAGGGCTCTTTCTTCGTGGGTTTCTCCTACAACAATCAGGACCTTAATTTCGATTTCGCGAAACTGCCGGATTATCTGAAGCCTCAATTGCCGGAGGAATGGCACTCGAGGGTGTTCACCGTCAAGGAGCAGACCTGTGGCGTGAAAGGCGGTTATGCCTACAACTGGGTGCCAGCGAAGCACTACAACATTGGCGTGAGCGAGGCTGTGATTCCGTCGGTGTCGAAAGGCAAGCAGTCGAGTGTCAATCCGGGGTGTTCGTTCCGGCTGTACAACCGCCTGAATCTTTCTGTCACATGGAACAACCGCCGATGGTTTGCCGGAATTGTGGGCAAGACGGATGTGGCTGTTGTGGCCGACAAGAAAACGATTCTTGCCAACTCGTTGTTCAGTGTGGAGATGAAAGTGGGATGGCGCTTCAATCTGTGGTAGACACACACAGGAACGGTCGGCTTTGATGCTTCAGCCGTGCCGCTCTGTGGAGTATGTTATAAATCTTCCATCCTGTCATCTTCGTTTTTATCGGAATTTGTCGTGTCCCAATAGTCAACGTGGATGCAGTAGGTAGTTGTGAAGTAGTTGGAAAGATTAGGGTCCTCTGTTCCGCCGAACAAATCGATATGGCCAAGATTTGTTGTGCCGAGATTGTTTGTGACATATATGGACAATCCGTTTTCGCCGGCGTCTATGTACATTGAGCTATATTTTTGCCTGAGCATGTTGGCCAGTTCATATTTTTTTTGATCAAAAATATCTTGATCTGTAACTTTTATAATTGCTTTTGCTCGATAGACTATTTTGTGCTTTTTATTGTAGAACACGAAAATTTGCGCATTTTCGCCTGCGAACAGACCTTTGAAGATACGGGTACCTACAGGGGCATATTTATTTATTTGTTTATCCACTTCGAAACCCTTTGCCTTAAGTTTCGTTTGGAAAGAGTTGATGTTTCCTGTCAAAGGTATTCCCATGAATTTTAGGTGCTCCTGTGCTTGAACGCAAAAAGTTCCAGTTAAAATGATAATGAGTGTAAGGATGAGTTTTTTCATAATTGTTTTTTTTAGTTCCCGATATTTTGGTTTTCAGCAGATTGTTCCGGTTTGCCTTCGTGCAGCACGTAGGTGTTGTAGTATGACAGAAGCAGTGTGGTGAGCGGCAAGGCGATTATCAAGCCGAGGAATCCGAGCAGCGATCCCCAGATTGACAGCGACAGAAGGATGATTGCAGGGTTGAGCCCCATTGTCTTTCCCATGATTTTTGGCACGAGATACAGGTCTTGAATCAGCTGTACCACGCCATAGACCACCATTGCCAAAGCGAAAATCACCCAGAAGCTGGAATTTGTCTCGGCGGCATAGACCACGCACAGCAGTGTGGTGGGCAGCAGCGAGATGAGTTGCAGATACGGCACCATGTTGAGCAGTCCGATAAACATGCCCATAATGATGGCGAGCGGAAGGTCGATGATGAGGAAGCCTATGCTGAAAAGCACTCCGACGCACAGCGCCACGAGCGTTTGTCCGCGGAAATAGCGGTTCATGCTGTTTTTGATGTCGCCGGCGATTTTCAGCACCGTCGGTTTGTATTTTTGAGGAATCAGGCTGCGCATGCTGTTCATGAAGCGGTCGTAATCGAGCAGGATGAAGATGAAGTATAGCAGCACTATGAACCAACTGCACACTGTCAGCAGCATTGAGATGCTTCCGCTGACCATAGTCCATGTGCCCGACAGCGATTTTTTCACTATGTCGCTCCACTGTTCCTGCGTCAGCACGGATGCGAGTGTCTTCATGTCGACATATTTCATGACAAAGTCGTGTACAGCCTGCGGAATGTAGCGGCTGCTGCTTGATGTGGCATAGTCGTTGAACAGGTTGCCCACGGTGACAATCTCGTCGATGATGCGGGGGATGAGAAACCAGCCGAGCAGGGCGATGACTCCGAAGAGTTCGACAAGAAAGAGGAATATCGGCAGCACGTTGCCGCGGCAGCGAAGCAGCCGTTTGTTGAAAGCCACGAATGGTTCGAAGATGTAGGCAAGCAGGCAGGCTACGCAGAAAGGCAGCAGCGCGCCGCTGATTGCTTTGAGCAGCCAGTAGGCGCCGATAAGCGTGGCGATGGTGATCAGGATGCGCACCACGCGGTCGAACGTGAATGGTCGTGACGTGTCAAACATTGTCTTATAGTCTTTTATTGTCTTTCCAAAATTACATTATAATTTGCTCTGCGGCAAATAAAACGGCATAAAAAAGCACCCTTGCCGAATAATGGCAAGGGTGCTTGACACGGATTGGGTGTTGTTATTTGCGTTTTTTCAATTTCTGCGTGTGGTCGTCGACGGGCATAAGGCTGATGGCGAAGCCTCCACCGCGAGCCATAAAGATTTTCTCCTTGTCTTTTGCAGTCACCACGCGGCGCGAGATCACATACTTTTCAGGATTTATCTCATAGTCGGCGTCTTTTGCGTCGGCATATATTGTTGCCATATATTTCTGACCCTTTGTAAGGAAAGAGAAGTCGACGGTCATTGTGCGTGCGTCCTCGTTGGTCACACCGCCCACAAACCAGCGCTGTCCGCCTTTCTCACGGCGCGCTGCAATGATGTATTCACCCGGTTCGGCCGCGAGATAGCGGCTCTCGTCCCAATCTACAGCCACATCCTTGATGAAGCGGAAGGCGTCGGCGTAGCGCATATAGTTTTCTGGCACGTCTGCTGCCATCTGCAGCGGAGAGTAGAGTGTTACGTAGAGTGCCAGCTGGTTGCACAGCGTGGCGTTGACATGTCCGTGGTTTTCAGGATTGAGTTTCGACACGTCCATGCAGAAGATACCAGGAGTGTAGTCCATAGGGCCGCCCTGCAGACGTGTGAACGGCAGAATTGTCACGTGGTGCGGCATGATGCCTGCCGACTGCTGATATTCCGTTCCGCGGGCGCTCTCGTTGCCCACAAGGTTTGGGTATGTGCGGCAAAGTCCGGTTGGGCGAGTCGCCTCGTGCGCGTTGACCATTATTTTGTGTTTGGCAGCCTCTTTCACGCAGTAGAGATAATGGTTGTTTGCCCATTGTCCGTAGTGATATTCTCCACGCGGCACCATATTGCCCACATATCCGCTCTTTACGGCGTCGTATCCATATTTGTTCATCAGCGAGTATGCTGCGTCGAGGTGGCGCTCATAGTTGCGCAGCGAGCCCGAAGTTTCGTGGTGCATCATCAGTTTGATGCCTTTGCTGTGAGCATAGTCGTTGAGCATTGCAATGTCGAAGTCGGGGTTTGGAGTGACAAAGTCAAACACATAATCCTTTTCGTGGCCGAACCAGTCTTCCCATCCGATGTTCCATCCTTCCACCAGCAGCTGGTCGAATCCGTTTTCGGCGGCAAAGTCGATGTAACGCTTCACGTTGTCGTTGTTTGCACCGTGGATGCCGTTAGGCTTCATGGTTTTGTAGTCGATGCTGTCGAGGTTGACAGCCGAAGCGTTTGAATAAGCCCATGAGCTTTTGCCCACAATCATCTCCCACCATACGCCCATATATTTCGTAGGGTGTATCCACGACGTGTCTTCAAGTTTGCACGGCTCGTTGAGGTTGAGGATGAGCTTTGAGTCGAGGGCGGCGGTGGCTGTAGAAGTGACCATTACGGTGCGCCATGGAGAGTGGCAAGGAGCCATCAGATAGCCCTTGTTGCCACGGGCGTCGGGGGTGAGCCACGACGTCAGCACCATGCGTTTCTCGTCGAGGTTGAGGTGCATTGTGGAGTAGTCCACACACGCCGCCTCATGGATGTTAAGGTATATTCCGTCGTCGGTTTTCAGTTGCAGCGACGTCTGCACGCCGGTGTCGGAGAACACTGTCGACGACACATTGTAGCTGAACTTCACGGCAGGCATTTTCTCGCGCACCTCCGACAGGCGGCTTATGGTGTAGTCGTATTCCTGAGTGTCGTAGTCGCCCGGAATCCAATAGGCAGTGTGGTCGCCCGTCATGGCAAATTCCGTGCGCTCTTCCTTTATTGTGAAATAGGTGAAATTGTCTTGCGCAGGCCACTCATAGCGGAATCCTACACCATCGTCGTAGAGTCGGAAACGCACAATCATCTCGCGCAGATGCCCGTTGTCGTCGGGTTGCGACAGGCATACAGCCATCTCGTTGTAGTGGTTTCGGATGCTCGACTGCTCGCCCCATACCGGTTGCCACGTCTCGTCGAACGACGAGCGGCTGACGCGTTCCATCTTGAACCCGTCGAGCAGTGATTTTTGGTTTTTAAGTTCCAGGCCGAGCCGGCTTGTGGCGATTACCGGCTTGTTGTTGTAATCCATTTTGTAGGTTGGCGTTCCATCGGCGGTGAGGTCGAACGACAACTGCAGTCGTCCGTCGGGCGACGTCAGCACCTCCGTTGCGCCCAGCGAGGCTGATGCGGAAAGCAGAGCCGCTGCAGTCAGGATAAAATGCTTCATAGAGTGTTTTGTTAAGTGTATTATAATTTAGTCATAGGGTAATATCTCGTATTTAAGCTTCAAGTTCGGCAAGGATTTTTTTCAGTTCCTCGTCGGTGGAAAGCAATTTAGCCTTGCACACTTTCAGCAATTCAAGGGAGCGCGACGTGAGTCGCGACAAGTTGTCGATGCTGCAGGCATCGCTCTGCATCTCACGCACAATCTTCTCCAATTCGGCAACCGCCTCAGAGTATGTCAGTTTCTGAATCTCGTCTTTCTCCATAAATAGATAGTTTTTGCAAAGATAGTGCAAGCCGAGCGGAAAGAAAAGAGCTTGCTAAATTTTCTTTTCCGAGGCGCCGCCTATTTTATCAAAAGCAGCCCAACAGTCCTTGTTGTGATGAGGAAATAAAAAAATGCGGGCAGCTGATAAGGCAGTCCGCATTCAGATTGTTTAATAGGCGCAAATTTTATTTCACCGGAATCTTTTCGATGCGACGGATATGTCGTCCGCCCTCGAAGTCAGTGTTGAGAAACGTCTTCACCATCTCGATGGCTTGCTCGTTGCTAACGAAGCGACCAGGCATTGCAAGCACATTGGCATTGTTGTGTTGGCGCGAAAGGGCAGCCACTTCAGGAATCCAGCAAAGGGCTGCACGGATGCCCTGGTGCTTGTTGAGAGTCATGCTGATGCCCTCTCCGCTGCCGCACACGGCGATGCCGGGATAGCATTCACCCTTCTCCACAGCCTCAGCGCAAGGGTGGGCGAAGTCGGGATAGTCGCAACTGTCGGTAGAATAAGTGCCGAAATCCTTGTAGGCTATGCCTTCTGATTCGAGGTAGGCTTTTACAGCCTCCTTTGTGTCGTAGCCGGCATGGTCGCTGCATAGCGCCACTGGGCAATTTTGTTTCAAGATACTCATATTTTTGTTCTGTTTATTTCGTAGTGCAAAGATAGTGCAAATCGAATGCAAAACGGCAAATTTATTTGCACGATTTGCTAAGATGCCGCCTATCTTATCCAAAATAGTGCAAGCCGATAGGAAAGAAAAGAGCTTGCTCAATTTTCTTTTCCGAGGCGCATTCAAAATACGTTGTCGTGACAATCAAAAAGAAAAGATTGTTGAAGAGGCTAAATAATAAAGCAGTAGAAATAATCTGATTCCAAAATATTCCATTATCTTTGCGTTGAACGCAATAATAGAGATAGACGATGAAATATATAAGTCGCATAAAAGTCGTATTGGTAGAGAAGAACGGACAAGCAAATGGCTGTCCGAGCAGTTAGGAAAAGATGGTGCAAATCGATAGCGGAACAACAAGCTTGCTTGTGTGTTTTGCCGAGATGCAGCCTATTTTATACAAAGATTCTGCAACTATATCCAAATGGTGTACTAATGCCTCACAACCAGATTTAGTAACATTGACTAAGGTAGCAGACTTATTGGATGTTGATGTTCGTCAGCTTATCAATAAAACAAAAGGTAATATCGCTGATGATTGAAAATCATTAGCAAAAAAATAATTGACAATGAATTCAAAAGCAAAACCATTCATCAAATGGGTTGGCGGTAAAGGACAACTCATTGAACAACTGGAAGCAAAACTCCCAGCTGACTTTGATAATTGGGATGATGCGACATACATAGAGCCATTCGTCGGTGGTGGGGCTATGTTGTTCTACATGCTGCAACAGCATCCAATTATCAAACGTGCTGTGATCAACGATATTAACAGCGATTTGGTTACATGTTATAGAACTGTACGTGACAATGTGGAAGAGTTGATTCCTGCATTGCAGGATATTCAAGCCCAATATTACGCTTTGCAAAATATGGAAGCGAAACGTGAGATGTTTATGGCAGTACGCCAACGCTACAATGAGAAGAACCTTGACCCTATAGAGAATACGGCAAAATTCTTCTTTCTTAATCGCACTTGCTTCAACGGTTTATATCGTGTAAACAAGAAAGGTTTGTTTAATGTTCCTTGCGGAAAGTATATGCAACCACAGATTTGTGATGAAGATACACTTAGGGCAGATAGTGAGTTATTGAAGCGAGTGGAAATCTTGGAGGGCGATTTTGAGAACACTTTGCTCTATGCACAAGGTAAAACTTTGTTCTATTTTGACCCTCCTTATCGTCCTCTGAGTGACACTTCAAGTTTTAACGACTATACAAAAGAAGCCTTCAATGATGATTCACAAGTCAGGTTGAAGGAGTTCTGTGACAAAGTGGTTGCTGATGGGCATAATTTTATGTTGAGTAATTCTGATTGCAAAGGAAAGAACGAAGCAGATAACTTCTTCGATATTCTGTATGCAGATTATTACATCGACAGAGTTATGGCTTCTCGTAATGTGAATGCGAACGGAGCAAAGAGAGGAAAGATTTCCGAGCTGTTGGTTCATAGTTATCGCGACACAAAAGATTGGCAAATGAACGATATTAACAACCACAAGCCACAATATGTGGCTGTAAAACAGAAAGCTTATGCTTAAAGATTTCGATAAATTCATGTCTCAACTCAAAGAGACAAACCAAACATTGGACTTCTTCTGTGACTTTGAAAAGATCTCACAGAACGTGGAGGATATAAAGTTGAGCCTGTGTATGCTTAATAGTCTTATTGGCGCATCTGACTTACGCAAAAGTGTCGAAACAATATGGAGCAGGGATAAGAAAGCCTTTTCCGTTATGGACATATTGGTGGCAGTTCGTACTCGTGACAAGAAAAAGATACTTGATTCTGTCGGAAACTGCGTTCCTTTGGAAAGCATGTTCTCTTCCGTAGATTCTGTTATGACATTCTTGACAGAAACAGGACTTGGTGATGTCCTTAAAAATCAGAAAGTAAAGAATCTGGTGGATTATGTCTTTGGCATTGAAACTGGATTGGACACGAATGCAAGAAAGAACAGAAGCGGACACGTTATGGAGAATACGGTTGCAAACATTCTTACTAATGCTGGCATTTCTTTCAGGCAAGAAGTGTATTCGAGAGAATGGTCTGCAATTACAGATGTGTTGGGAGATGATGAAAAGCGTTTTGATTTCGTTGTCGAGACCTCATCAAAAGTTTATCTGATTGAAGTTAACTTTTATAGTGGCGGTGGTTCAAAACTGAATGAGGTAGCACGTTCATACTCTGACATTGCACCGAAAATAAACTCCGTTGAGGGCTTTGAGTTTGTTTGGATTACAGATGGAATAGGATGGAAGTCTGCGAAGAACAAATTGCAAGAGGCATACGGAATCATTCCAACTGTGTATAATCTTACTTCCGTTCAAGAGTTTATAGAATCAATAAGATAACAATATGGACGAACTCTCAAATTTCTGCCAGATAATAAAGAACAAGTTGGGCGATGAAGATAATCTTTGCATCGGTCAAGCTCGTGAAATTGTCAATTCCATTAATAATTTTCTTTACTCTAATTATGATGGAATTGGAAAGACTTATGCTTTAGGTTCTTCTTTTGAATATTTCTCTGAATTTCATAGATATTGGGAGAAACATCATAAAGAAATACTTAATTGTAGAATTGACGAAGAAAAATGCAAAGCTGTAGCAGATGCTTTACACTCAATCTTCATACTAACAAAGGGAAATGCTTTTCGCTTTGTTTATGACACCTGTGGTTTAGAGCCACAGGACATCTGTCGTGTTCGACTTTTAAGTGCAAATCAAGATTTCAGAGGTTCAAGAGACTTTTCAGAATTGGCTTCCATCTTTGATAGTGACAACACCATCTTTGATGAAGAGAACATATATAATGAACCAGAGGAATTTGTTCGCAAACTGAAAATTACCAATTTGTCACAAACAGACAAGAGGGCTGCTTATGCAAAAAACATTGCTTCTTTTGTCTTACAACATAAATGCTCACCTGTTGAACTTATAAAAGCATACAAAAATGACATCTATGAATTACGAAAGGCTTTAATAGATTGTAAAAGTGCAGGGTATGGCAATAAGAAAACAGATATGTTTCTAAGGGATATGGTTGTACTCGGTGTATGGCAAAATATCAAAGGTTTTGATAAGATTGATGTAGCAAGCGATATTAATACTATTAAGGTGGCATTACGAACAGGCATAATAAAAACAGAAATTCCATTAGTATCCAGTTTCTTGGATATTTTCTGCCATCAATATAGTTACATTGATAAAATGAATGCGTTGGCATGGCGTCGTGTGTGGGAGATATGGCATGAGGTGTATCCTAGAGAGACTATAGCAAGCCCTTGTCTGATAGATTATTTTGTGTATCGTGTAGTTGGCAAACAATTCTGTAAAAAGAATCTATACGTCTTCGAATGTGAAAATGAGCATCATTACTTCAAATGGCATTCTAACAGAAATAAAACTTGCCAACTTTGTCATGCTTTTCACAAGAAAGGAGTGAAAGCACACCTCGTTATGAGTGTAATGCCTTGCAATGATTCTGAGGGAAGTATTAGTATTTTTAAAAGTGAATATGTAAGGTCACTACCTAAAGAACAGCAATTTGGAGAATGTCCTTTTATCAATATTTGTGGAGAAAACAAAAAGTTGATGCCTCCAAAATCCATAAGTATTATGGGGCAAACAGGATGGACTTCTGCCTATACCAAGCAAGATGAAGGTGGCGGTGGTTTAATGGCTTAATACAAGAAATATGGTAAAAGCATATTATAAATCACCCAACAAAGACTTTGTCCTTGCCCATGGCGACTGTTTCAAACTTCTCAAAGGGTTTGATTTCAAGTTCGACATGATATTTGCCGACCCTCCTTATTTCCTCTCCAATGGTGGAATATCGTTGCAGAGCGGTAAAGTCGTATGCGTGAATAAAGGGAATTGGGACAAAGGTAAGTCGCAAGAGGATATGATGGCATTCAATATGGAATGGCTACGCTTGTGCCGTGACAAACTGAAAGATAATGGCACAATATGGATAAGTGGCACTTATCACAATATCTTTTCTGTGGCAAATTGTCTTACGGAACTTGGATATAAGATTCTGAATGTGATTACGTGGCAGAAGACTAATCCTCCTGCTAATATCTCTTGTCGTTTCTTTACCTATTCTACAGAGTTTGTAATCTGGGCAAGAAAAATGCAGAAAGTACCACACAAATTCAACTATGACTTGATGAAAGAGCTGAATGACGGTAAGCAAATGACTGATGTATGGCGAATACCGGCTATCGGCCGTTGGGAAAAGACTTGTGGGAAGCATCCTACACAAAAACCCTTGCGTTTACTTGTTCGAATGATTCTTGCTTCAACTAATCAAGGTGATTGGGTTCTTGACCCATTTAGTGGAAGCTCTACAACCGGTATAGCTGCAAATCTTTGTTGGCGAAGATTTGCAGGGCTTGAACAAGAGGAAGAGTTCTGCAAGCTGAGCAAGGCAAGACGTGAGGAGATGGAGAATTTTGCAAATTATGACAACTTGATAAGTCATATTGAAGATTTGCATAAGCTACAAGATTGTTCGATGGTGAATGAAGATATAAGCGGATATATACAATCTCCATTTTAGATTAAGAATTGCTATAAAATAAAAGGAAAGATATGGCTACAAACTTTGAAGATTGTAAGACAGATCTGCACTGTCCATAAATATAGAAGGTTCAGAGGACACCCGAACGATAGAAGAAACGACGATTGCCATACTTTTACCTGTTTTACAAAAAGGACATAGTAAAACTTGGAATGGTATCTATTTTGGGGGAACAATTCCATTTAAAATTGAGGAAAAAGATTTTCTAAAAAAAATTCTTGGAAATCGGGAAAATAGTGCTTAACTTCGTTGGAAATAACGAAATAAACCTAATAATTATGAGAATCATCAATTGCTTGAAGGCTGCCGTGCTGGCAGTGTTGGTGGGCAGCTCGTTGTGGAGTTGCTCGGGTGACAAGGGAAAGACCCGTTATGTGCCAGTGGTGCTCGACGGCGAGGAGAAGTGGAGTATTCTGGACACGAAGACAGGCGATGTGCTTTGCCAGAATGATTTTGATGAAATGCCGTCGGTTGTTGAAGACGGGATGTTTGTGGTGCGCACGAAGAGTGGCTACTATGAGTGCTATAAGATTGACGACTCGAAAAATGCCATAGGCAAGGGCAAATATACGCAGCTCGGCACGTTTGGCGATGAAGACGTGACGTTTGCTGTGAAAGAAGGGCAAGGCATTATGATTGTCAACAAGAAATTTGAAGAGGTGAAGAAACTGCCTAAAAAAGTGTCGCGGACAAGCGGTTTCTCTGAAGGCCTTGCCGCATTCTGCAAAGACGGCAAGTGGGGATTTCTCGACACGAAAGGAGAGGAAGTTATCCCTGCAAAATACGATCAAGCCACTCCGTTTTCCGACGGCCGGGCGTTTGTGTTGAAGAATGAGAAGATTTTGATTATCGACAAAAAGGGCGAGACGATAAAGTCGATGAGCCTGGATAAATACAACCCGATTGCATTCTATCACAATGGCTATGCACCGATTGCGAAGGGCGACAAGGTCGTGTTTCTTGACAAGAACGGCGAAGAGGCGTTCACCAACAGCAAGATGGAGAGTGACGGTTGCTATGAAATCAACGACGGCAAGACGGTGTTCCGCAGAGACAACAGATATGGCCTCATCTCTACCGACGGCGAGGTGCTTGTGCGCCCGAAATACTTATCGTTGGAGTATGCAAACAAGAACCGCTACATTGCCTGCAACGACGACTTTAAATTTGGCGTGATTGACGCTAAAGGCGATGTTGTTATTGATTTTGAATACAGCGGACTGAAGCAGACTTCTGTTGTCGCCGACCGCTATTTTGCCAAAGACGGCAATTCGTGGGTGCTTATCAACGAGAAAGGCGAGGAGCAGACAAAGGATTCCTACAAGGAGCTGAATTTAGCCGGGTCGCATGTCGACGTGTTCTACAGCGAGGTTGCCGAGGAGCCCGTATTTGAGCCAGAGCCAGACGATTATAGTGTTGACTCTGCTGTCGTAGAAGAGGTGGCGGAGGCATATTGATGTCATTATAAACATATAAAAAAACAGTCGAGGCGTGCGGATTACCGCATGCCTCGATTGTCATTATTTTGTGGCGCGGAGTATTTCGCGCTTGCCTCCGGGCGGTCCGGGCAGACGTTCGACGGTGAACCCTACCGACTGCAGAAGGCGGCGCACAGCGCCTTTTGCGCAATATGTGGTCAGGATGCCGCCGTCGGCCATCGCGTCATAGATGCGGCTGAAGATGCTTTCCGACCACATCTCCGGTTGCTTCTCAGGAGCGAAAGCGTCGAAATAGACCACATCGATGCCTTCGGGCAGCGGTGTTGTGGCGACATCGCCGAGAATCTTGTGGAGTGTGAACTGAGGCGTGACGGCTGTCGGTGCGTCCCACGCCGCTGCGTTCAGCTGTCTTATCATACCGTCGAGAGGAGTCTCCACCGTGCGGCTGTAGGCAGCGGCGTCGTCGGCCGACAAGGGGTAGCGCTCCACGCTGTGGTAGTCAATGTGCCGGTTGTCGGTGCTGAGAGCCGTCAGGGCGGCGTTGAGCCCGGTGCCGAAGCCCACTTCAAATACAGTCACGTCCGACTTGCGGCAGTGTCGTAGCCCGCAGTTGATGAAAATGTGGGTCGATTCTGTAAGCGCGCCTTTCACAGAGTGGTAATGCTCGTCGAGGTCGGGCAGATATATTGTTGAAGAACCGTCGGCTGTCTGTTCCAGCCGACGGTTCTGTATCGTTGCGTTGTCCATTGCGTTTACTTGATTACCCTTTGCCGGCGCACTTCCTCCACATCGCGCCAAACGTAGAGTTTGTCGCTCGGGCGCACACGCTCGTCGACTTTTATTGAGAATCGCTCTCCACGCACCGTCTTCTCCACCGGTTTCAGGTCGACGCGTATATCCTCCACTTTCATGATGATGGCGCCGGTTGTCGGTCCCGATATTACAATCTCGTCGCCAACGTGCAGCTCATCGTTCTCCATAAGGAATTCTGCCACATGGATGTTGGAGAAATAGCGCACGCCTTTTGCAGCGTAGATTTTCACGCGAGTCGCCGAAGAACCGTATTTTGATGTCCATTCGCCGAGACGCTGACCGAGATAGTAGCCATTCCAGAATCCGCGGTTGAACACCTTCTTCAGCCGTTCGTCCCATCCGGCAACCATCTCCTCCGAATATGTACCGTCACAGCAGGCGTTGATAGCCTCGTTGTAGCACGAAACGACTGTGCGCACATATTCCGCCGAACGGGCGCGTCCCTCGATTTTGAACACTCGCACGCCGGCATCGATCATCTTGTTCATAAAATGGATGGTCTTCAAGTCTTTGGGCGACATGATGTATTTATTCTCTATGGCGAGCTGGTCGCCCGTCTCGCGGTCGGTTACCTCGTATCCGCGTCGGCATATTTGCGTGCATGCTCCGCGGTTTGCCGACGAGTTCATTTCGTGCAGACTCAGATAGCATTTGCCCGACACCGCCATGCAGAGCGCGCCGTGGCAAAACATTTCGATGCGCAGACGTTCGCCGTGCGGTCCGCAGATGTTGTCGCGCTGGATGGTGTCGTAGATGCCCGCCACCTGTGTCAGGTTGAGCTCGCGCGCCAGAACAAGCACATCGGCATACTGCGCGTAGAATCTTGCAGCCTCGCTGTTTGACACGTTCACTTGCGTCGAGATGTGCACTTCCACGTCGATGCTGCGCGCATATAGGATTGTGGCCATGTCGGAGGCTATGATTGCCGAAATCTTCGCTTCCTTGGCGGCGTTTACAATCTCGTGCATCAGAGCGATGTCCTCGTCGTAGACAATCGTGTTGACTGTCAGATAGCTTTTCAGACCGTTCTCGTCGCAGATGCCTGCAATCTTGCGAAGGTCGTCGGTGGTGAAATTGTTGGCAGAGCGGGCACGCATGTTCAACCCCTCGATGCCGAAATATATAGCGTCGGCGCCTCCCTGAATCGCAGCGTAGAGCGACTCGTAGGAGCCTACCGGGGCCATTATCTCAAAGTCTTTTCTGTTCATATCCTTAAATTTATGTGCAAATTTAATGCAAATTATACGCACTTGCGAACTTTTCTGATTAAACTTGCGCCATTTGCGGTTTTGCCGATAAAAATAGTGGGGTGAGGACAGCGATTTCGGCAAAAAGAGTTAAATTTGTAAATTAATCAAAAGCAGAAGCAGAAAGATGAAGATATTGGATAGAATTCCACGGTTTCTGACATCGGCGGTCGTAACTGCTGGCGTGCTTTATCTGACGTTGGCACCGCGTCCGTTCGGGAGTGTGCGCATTCCTCTGTTTGAGGGAGCCGACAAGGTGGTGCATTTTATGATGTTTTTCGCCATGGCTTTTGCCTATCATTTCGATTTCCGTCGTGGCAAGAAGCCGGTCGACGAAGCGCGTCTTATGGGCTGGATATTTGTCAGCCTCTCGGCTTTCGGCGGATTGATTGAATTGGCACAATGGAAGATGCGGATGGGGCGCAGCGGCGATTGGTATGACCTGCTTGCCGACATCGCTGGCGCTGTCTACGGCATCATTCTGGCTTGGCTGATTTCAGCAAAAAACAAACATTGATGACAGACGGTAAAGAGACACAACAGCAGCCTGTAGAGAAGAAAATTGTACGGCACAAGACGGCAAAGCGCATATTGAGAGCGGTTGCCGCCGTTGCCGTTGTGCTGTTTGTCCTGCCGTCGTTGCTTTATATTCCCGGTGTGCAGCGCGCCGTCAAAAATTTTGTGGTGGAGAAGGTGGCGGAGTCTACCGGCTACACTGTCGAGATTGGCGAACTGTCGCTTAAGTTTCCTTTGCGTCTTTCCATCGACAATCTGCTTGTGCTTGACGAGCATCGCGACACGATGATTAAGAGCCGCCATGTGGCAACCAACGTGCGCCTGCTGTCGTTGCTGACGGGCGATGTCGGGATTGGAGGAGTCAGTGTCGACCAGGCATATTACAGGATGTTGAGCAAAGACTCGTCGATGCTTCTCACGGCGCGTCTGCGCAGCTTCTCTTTGTCGCGCAGCCGCTACGGACTGTTGTCTGACCATATCGACCTCGGTGAGGCGATGGTTGACGGAGCCGACGCGGTCATTTTGTTTGACAACCGCAAGGCAAAGCCTGAGCCGAAGGACACATCGGCGCAAATTCCTCTGCTCATCACCGTGGACAAACTGGGCATCAGAAATCTGCACTACCGCATGGCGATGATGCCGACGATAGAACGTCTTGACGCGGCGGTTGCCGAAGGAGAAATCCGTGATGTGTGTGTCAACATGTCGACAAACCTTGTGCGCGTGGCGTCGCTTGGCGTGGCGCGTCTGAATGCCGAATATATCCAGCCTACTGAAAAATCAGCCAAGGCATTTGAGGCGCAGCTGCCTCCCGACACAATGAAAACCGATGCCGCCGGAAAGCCGTGGACGGTGGTGGCGCGGCATTTCAGGGTGGCAGACAGCCGTGCGCTTTATGCCACGAGCGGAGCAAGTGGGGGAATAGGTTTTGATCCTGCCTACATACAGCTCGACAGCATCAACATTGCTGTCGACAATCTGTATAACCGCGGCTCGATGATTCGTCTGCCGCTAACTGCGTTGACGGCGCGCGAGCGTTGTGGGCTTAAGGTGGCGTCGACATCGGGAATTGTGGCCATCGACGACAAGAAAATGAGCGTTGAGCAGTTCCGTATGGCTACAGCCGACTCTGAGTTTGGCATCGACGCATGGCTCGATGCATCGGCGCTGAGCGGCGACGACAATGCCCGGGTGGATGCGAAGATAATATCGAAAATCTCACTTTCCGATGCCGGAAAGATTATGCCGCTGCTGAAGCCTTTGTGGAAGTCGTTCGGCAGTCGCACTGTGGACCTCAGCGTCGACGCGGGAGGCACGATGCGCGCTGTTGATGTGAGGAGGGTGGAGGTGAGTGTTCCTAAAGTGCTAGACATTAAGCTCAAGGGCCGGTTCAGCAACGTGATGAAGCCACAGTATATGCGTGGCGCTGTCGACATTGACGGGCGCATGACGGGCGGCAGCTATCTGAAGCGGGCACTTGCTCTGCCGGCTGATGTCAACGTGCCGGCGGTGGCGTTGAAAGGAAAGATTGACTACAGCGATGAGAAGGCCAGCGGCATCCTGCGCGCCACTTCCGGTGGCGGCAAAGTGGTTGCCGATGGAAAGATAAATCTCAAGAACGAGCATTACGACGCAGAGGTGAATCTGGCGGGATTCAACGTGCGCAGGGTGCTGCCGGCGGGCGATATAGGCTCTGTCAGCGGCTCTGTCACCGTCGAAGGTTCGGGCTACGATATCTATAAGATGCGCACTGACGCGTTTGCCGATATCGCAAGCATAGAATATGCCGGAGTGGAATACCGCGACCTGTCGGCATCTGCCAGTCTCGATAACGGCAGCTACGATGTGGCGTTGTCGTCTAACGATGAGAAGGTGATGCTTGGCATGAATTTGCAGGGACAGATGACGCCTGATGAGTATCATGTGAAATTCAACGGCCGTATCGACAATATCGACCTTGTGGCGATGAATATGGCAACAGAGCGTCTGTCAGGCGGAATGAACATACAGGGCGTAGGACTTATAAATCCGAAAAAAGAAGAATATGCCGGCTATATGCGCTTGTCCGATCTGTTTGTGCTGCTTCCAGGCAACACGTTCCGCACAGACAGCATCGACATGGGGTTCCGTTCAAATCCTGAACACACTGGGTTTCGCCTGCGCAACAACGATATGCGCATGTCGTTCCAGACTCCGGTGGGGCTGACAGCTCTGTCCGACTCATTGGCACAGATAATGCCGGCTGTCGACAGTATGCTTGTGGCGCAGCGTCTCAACCTTGTACAGCTTAACCGATGCCTGCCGCTGTTCACTCTCGACTTCAAGTCGAAAGACCGCAACATCGTGCAGAAATATTTCTCTGGTATGGGCGCAAGCTACGGCGAGCTCAACATTGGTGTGGAGAAGCGTGAAGAGCTGAGGCTACAGGCGTCGCTTCGTGATTTCGGCGTGGGCGACGTGCGTTTCGACGAGATAACAATGGAAAGCCACACCGACTGCGACTCGCTGATATACAGCCTCGGCATCAACAACAAGCCGGACAATGCCGAGTTTCTGAAAACGGCTACGATAAAAGGGTCGGTGAGCGCAAACTGTGCCGACATATTCATAACGCAGGTGGACCGTTACGACGAGACGGGATTCAAGTTCGGACTGCGGGCGGAAATCGCCGACAGCATCGTCACGGCACGCCTTTATCCGCTGAATCCACGCATCGCCTTCCGCGACTGGACGGTCAACGAGAGCAACTACGTGGCATACGACATGAACAAGAATCTGTTTAAGGCAAGTATGACGGTCAACAGTGCCGGCAAGAGCCTTATCAAGCTCTACACAGACCGCGACGGGTTGTTTCACAACGGCATCAATACCGAGCTTGTGGGCATCGAGCTGCGCGATTGGCTTGTGTTGTCGCCTTTTGCTCCGCCGATCGACGGCACGCTGTCGGGCAATGCGAAAATCAATTTCAACGAGCAATATTATTGGGGCGACTGTTGTATAAGGGTCGACCGTATGTCGTACGGCAAGAAGCTTGTGGGCAATCTCGACCTTGACGCCAAGCTTGCCATGACCGATGATGCGACAAAGACATACGCGCTTGCCGACATGGAGCTTGACGGAAAGGAGATAATGACTCTGCGCGGCATGAAAAACGATTCGTTGCCAACTTCGGAATACAATCTCGACATTGCCATCAAGCGTCTTCCGCTGTCGAGGGCGAGTGCGTTTCTTCCTGACGGCACCGGCGACATGTCGGGCTATCTTAACGGCTCGATGAAAGTGGTAGGCCCGGTGGCTAATCCATCAATCAACGGCTATCTGCAGTTTGACACCGCACAGGTGCGCATACAGAACTACGGGTCGGCGCTTACGTTTGACGGCCGCCGCATCCCTGTCGACAACGGGCGTGTGAGGTTTGACTCTTATGAGTTGCGCGGTGCCAACGGCAATCCGATCACTCTCGATGGATATGTCGACTTGTCGATGGATGTAGACAAGATTTATTCAGATATAAAGCTCAAAGGGCGCAACGTGCAGGTAATCAATGGAAAGAAGCGTGGCAGAGTGGAACTATACGGCAAGGGATTCGTAGACATAAACGGCGCCGTGAAAGGCTATGCCAACAATCTCGACATGCGTGCCTCGGTAAGCATCCTTGCCGGAACCAATCTCACCTATGTTTGCCAGACATCGTCGGTGGCGCTGACGGAGGGCGCTGACGAGGGCGTCGTGAAATTTGTGAATTTCTCCGACACCACCCGCCATGCTGCCGACAGCCTTGCCGCACAGCCTTATGCCATGCGCATAAAGGCGGCGCTGATTGTGCAGCCTAACGCTGTGTTCAACGTCAACCTGTCGCCCGACGGCAAGGACAAAGTGCAGATTGACGGGGAGGGAATGCTCAGCTATTCGCAAAACGACCAGGGCGACGCATCGCTCATAGGCCGATATGCCATCAACAGCGGTTTTGTGCGCTATTCACCGCCTATGATGTCGGAAAAGAATTTCAAATTCCAGGAAGGCAGCAGCCTGACGTGGAACGGAAATCTGCTCAACCCGTCGCTCAACATAAAGGCGGTGCAGGAAATGAAGGTAAACGTAAACGGTGGCAATCAAGGTTCGAGAACCGTGCCGTTTGACGTGATTCTCAATGTGGGCAACACGCTTAGCTCGCTTGCCGTTTCGTTCGACCTCAGCACCGACGGTGACATGACGATAGCCAACGAACTCAGCGGCATGACGGCGGAGCAGCGCGCCACGCAGGCAATGAACCTGCTGCTCTACAACACGTATACCGGCACTGGAAGCAGTGTTGGCAATCCTGCCGGCGGACTGTCGGGCAACATGGCTTTCTCTTTCCTTGAGTCGGTGGTCAACAAGTGGGCTGCAAGCAACATCACGGGTGTTGACCTGTCAATAGGCATCGACCAGCAGGATCGTCTGACGTCGACAGGCACATCGAAGTCGATGAGTTATTCCTACAAGGTGTCGAAAAGCGTGTTTGACGATCGTTTCAAGATTGTTGTCGGCGGCAACTACACCAGCGATGCCTCCGCCGAGGACAATTTGGCGCAGAATCTGCTCAACGACCTCTCGTTTGAATACAAACTCAACAAGACGGGCACAACCAACGTGAAACTGTTCTACCACAAGGAATACGAAAGCATTCTCGAGGGAGAGATAACCGAGTATGGAGCCGGATTTATGTGGAAACGCAAAATCTCGTCGTTTAGAGATATGTTCAAATTTTTGAAAAAGTGGCAGCGCAAGCCCAAAGAGAATAAAGAATGAAAAAACTGTTGTTTGCCATATTGATGTTGCTGGCGATGTCGGCGTGCTCAACCACTGCAAAGTTGGCTGAGGGCGACGTGCTGTATACTGGAGTGAAGAAACTCGACGTGACAGCCGCCGACAGCGTAAAGATTCCGTCGGGCATATCCGACAACATCGGCGAAATCATCGATGTGCCAGCCAACAACTCATGGTATTCGCCCTATGTGCGTTCGCCGTTCCCGCTTGGGCTGTGGCTCTACAATCACTGGCCGGAGGACTCCAAGGGGCTTAAGGGATGGATCTATAGAAAGTTTGCCGAAGAACCGGTGCTGATGTCCGACGTGCGTCCCGACCTGCGGATGAAGATGGTGGAAGACATGCTCGACAAGAACGGATATTTCGGCTCAACCACGTCCTACGACTTGAAATACAGCAAGAAAAACAGCCGCAAGGCACGCGTAAACTACTATGTGCGTCTGGCGCCGCCAAAGCGCATAGCCGAGATTATATATCTGCCTGACTCTTCCGAGCTCAACGTGATGCTCAACCGCTATATGAAGCGCGACAAGTATATGAAACTTGACGCTATCATTTGCAACGACTCTCTTTCGGTGGCACGCAACCGTGTGACAAACCGCCTGCGCAACCACGGCTACTATTATTTCCGTCCGGAGTATATCACGTTTCTTGCAGACACGCTTCAAGTGCCGGGCAAGGTGGTGGTGAAGATTGACTATGCCGACAACATCCCCGACAAGGCGTTGTGGAAATACAAGGTAGGCGACGTGAAGACACTCGTGATGCGCAACGACAATGGAGGCACGCCCGACACGCTTATGACTGACAAGGGAATCGTGGTGAAGATGGCGCCGTCGCGTCTGCGCAAGAGCCTTATCCCGTCGTGCATCACGTTGAACAAAGGCAACGATGTGAGCGTGCGCCGTCTCACCAACACACAGACCTACCTGTCGAGGCTCGGCATTTTCGATTTCATTTCGGTGAATGCCACGCCGCTCGATTCAGTGAAGACAGCCACCCTTGATTTCGACATCACTTGCCATTTCGACAAGCCTCTCGAGACGCAGTTTGAGGCCAACTTGACTTCAAAATCCAACAACTATCTCGGTCCGGGAGTCTCATTTCAAGTGCTTAACCGCAATATCTTCGGAGGCGGCGAGCGGTTGACTGTAAAGTTTGACGCTGCTTATGAGTGGCAGATAGGCAAGGTGGATGGCCGTCGCAACGACTTCAATTCTTATGAGTTCGGGTTGCAGACCGAGTTGGCGTTTCCGCGTCTGCTCGCACCTCATTTCATCCCGTTTATCAAGCGTGAGCTGGCGTGGACGCGCTTCTCTCTCGGAGCGACGGTGATGAACAGACCTAAATTTTTCAAGATGGTGCAGTTCGACTTCGGCTGGAACTACGATTGGAAAGGCTCGCGCTATTCGCAGAATCAGGTGACGCTGTTTGGCTTGAAATACAACAAATTGCTGAGCACCACTGCCGATTTCGACAAGACAATGGAGGAAAATCCGGCAATAGCGCTTAGCTTCCGCAACCAGTTCATCCCGAAATTTGCATATACCTACACTTTCGACCGCGGCTTCGGCAAGACTCGCGACGACCAGCACTTCACGCTGCAGGCTGGATTCACTGAAGGCGGCAACCTGTTTGCCGGTATCTGGTCGCTCGCAGGAAACAAAGGGCAGAAAGAACTTTTCGGCACGCTGTTCTCGCAGTTTGTCAAAGCAACGTTGCAGATGGTCTATTCCAAGCGCATCACGGGCGAACAGCGCATCGTGGGACGCGTCTATGCCGGCGCGGCACATGCCTATGGCAACTCGCAGGAGGTGCCTTATGCGGAGCAGTTCTATGCCGGTGGAGCCAACTCCGTCAGAGCTTTTGCCGTGCGCAGCATAGGTCCGGGCAGTTATCACAACAACGTCGATGGCAACGGATATTACGACCAGACGGGAACGTTCCGTTTCGAAATGAATGCGGAGTATCGTTTTCCCATTGTCAGTGTGCTGAAGGGCGCCGTTTTTGTCGACGCCGGCAACATCTGGTTGTTGAAAGACGACCCTATGCGTTCCGGAGGTACGCTCAACAGCAATTTCTTCCGCGAGCTTGCCCTCGGCACAGGCTTGGGTTTACGTCTTGATATGGGTATGATTGTGGTGCGCGCCGACCTTGGCGTAGGTCTTCACCTGCCTTACGACACAGGCAAGTCGGGTTATTACAACATTGGTCGTTTCAAAGACAGCCTTGCCCTCAATCTTGCCATCGGCTATCCGTTCTGACGCAGAAATGCAACGAAAAAGCAAGCGGCTTCAGCATCTACTTGATGCCGAAGCCGCTTGGCTGTATGATGGCTGGTGGATTATTCCCACTCAATGGTTGCCGGTGGCTTCGACGAGATGTCGTAGCATACGCGGTTCACGCCTTTCACCTTGTTGATGATGTCGTTTGACACCTTGGCAAGGAATTCATAAGGCAGGTGAGCCCAGTCGGCTGTCATGGCGTCGGTGCTGGTCACGGCACGCAGGGCCACTGCACGCTCGTATGTGCGCTCGTCGCCCATCACGCCCACGCTCTGCACAGGCAGCAGAATCACGCCAGCCTGCCAAACCTTGTCGTAGAGGTTCCAGTCGCGGAGTCCTTGGATGAAAATGTCGTCGGCATTCTGAAGAATTTCCACTTTCTCGCGAGTGATGTCGCCGAGGATGCGCACTGCCAAGCCCGGTCCAGGGAACGGATGGCGGCCGATGAGATGCTCGGGCATGCCGAGCTCTCGTCCCACGCGGCGCACTTCATCCTTGAAGAGCAGTCGCAGAGGCTCGCAGAGCTTAAGATTCATCTTCTCAGGCAGTCCGCCCACGTTGTGGTGGCTCTTGATGACCGTTCCTGTGATTGACAGCGACTCGATGCAGTCAGGATAGATTGTGCCTTGAGCAAGCCATTTCACGTCCTTGATTTTATGAGCCTCTTCGTCGAACACGTCGATGAAGCCTTTGCCGATGATTTTGCGCTTGCGCTCAGGGTCGGTGACGCCTTCCAGCTCGCTGAAGAACTTTTTGGAAGCGTCGACGCCGATAACGTTCAGTCCGAGGCACTCATAGTCGTGGAGCACGTTGCGGAACTCGTTTTTGCGCAGCATTCCGTGGTCTACAAAGATGCAGGTGAGATTCTTTCCGATGGCGCGGTTGAGAAGCACAGCCGCTACCGAAGAGTCGACACCGCCCGACAGTCCGAGCACCACTTTGTCGTTGCCGATGCGCTCTTTGAGCTCGGCTACAGTGGTCTCGATAAACGATGCGGCGCTCCAGTCTTGTTTCGCACCGCAGATGTTGACCACGAAGTTGCTCAGCAATTTTGTGCCTTCCTCAGAGTGGTACACTTCCGGATGGAACTGAACGCCCCACACCTTCTCGCCCTCAATCTGATAGGCGGCGATTGCCACCTTGTCGGTCGAAGCGATTGTTTTGAAACCCTCAGGGATGGCTGTGATTGTGTCTCCGTGGCTCATCCACACTTGTGTGTTGTCGGAAAGTCCGGCGAGCAGCGGGTTTGTCTTGTCGATTGTCGACAAGTGGGCGCGGCCATACTCGCGAGAGCCTGCCGGCTCAACTTTGCCGCCGTTGGCGTAGGAGATGAACTGCGCGCCGTAGCAGATGCCCAGGATAGGGTATTTGCCACGGATTTCCGACAGGTCGATTTTGAAAGCCTTCTCGTCGTAGACAGAGAACGGGCTGCCGGAAAGGATAACGCCGATGACCGAAGGGTCGTCTTTCGGCATTTTGTTGTAGGGTACGATTTCGCAGTACACGTTAAGCTCGCGGACGCGTCGTCCGATGAGCTGTGTGGTCTGAGAACCGAAATCCAGAATGATTATTTTTTCGTGCATAAATAATAAATATTATGTTATGTATCTAAACAAAATTGTTTCATTAATAGTTTGTTGCCCACAATCCACAGGTTGTCGCCAACGGCAAGCACGCTGTCGGGCGATGGCGTCTCGAAGCTTCCGTCAATGCGTTCGATGGCTACAAGCATCGCGGAGTATCTGACTCTGAAATCGAGGTCGCCGATGCGTTTCCCGGCAAGCGGCGATTCGGCTTGCAGCACAACGCTTGTAAACTCCATTTCTCCGGTCTTGGGCTTTTCCGCCGGTTTGCTCTCAACCTCGTTGATGAGGTTCTGAATCTGTTCGTCGGAGCCAATCACGCCGATTGTGTCGCCGGGAAACAGGCGCATGTCGGCGGTAGGCACGGCAATCAAATCCTCTCCGCGCTGTATGCTTGCCACGTTTACGCCGAAGCGTTGTGCCAGTTTGGCGTCGGCGAGGCGCTGGCCAACAAAGGGGCAGGTGTAGCCGATGGTGATGTATGCAAGGTGCATATTGCTTACGAGGTTGTTGTTGCGGCCGCTGCGGCGCAGCTCGCGCTCATTGAGGTTGTCGACAAACTTGGTCTCGAATTTAGAGGTGTGACGCCGCACGACTTTGGAGAAGTTTATGCCCACAAAAATCAGCAGCGCCGTTCCGACAATGATTGAGACGCTGTGCGACGACGTGTCGAACAGGAAGAACAGCAGGAAGCCTGCTGCAATGGCGATTCTCACCGCACGCATGGCGATAAACGGAGCGTCGGTCTGGACACTGTGGCGCAGTTTCTCGCGTTCCCATCGCTTCATGCTTGGATAGCACAGGGCGAGCATGAATGGCGACATTGCCAGGAGTGTGGCTGCCGTGGCGAGCGGTTGTCCCCACTCGTTTCCGAAAGTGCGGTCGGCAAAAGGAAACATCCATATCGATGAAATCCAAAGTATCGCCGTGAGGAGCACACTGTAGAGCAGCACGCGCCAGATGTTGCGGCGAGCCACGTCTTTCCACAGCAGCTTGATTTCCGACTCATTGCGTGTCGACTGCTCGCTGTAGCGTCCAATCCATTGCGACAGCCATTGCGGGGCGCCGCGTTCAGCCCAAGCGCATATCGGGTCGGACGCTTTGATGAAGTAAGGGGTGAAGAATGTGGTGATTACCGATACGGAAACGATGATAGGGTATATGTTGCTGTCAATCACTCCGAGCGACATGCCGAGCGTGGCGATGATGAATGAGAATTCGCCGATTTGCGGCAGGGCAAGTCCTGACTGGAGCGCTATGCGCAGCGGCTGACCGCCGACAAGCATACCCATGACTCCAAAAATGAATTTTCCGACAATCACGAGCAGCGACAAGATTACGATTGGCATCCAGAATTCGCCGAGCACGTGCGGGTTTACCATCATTCCGACAGAGATGAAGAAGACGGCGCCGAAGAGGTCTTTTACCGGGGCTGTCAGTTTCTCAATTCGTTCAGCCTCGCTGGTTCCGGCAAGGATGGAGCCCATGAGGAATGCTCCGAGCGCGGCGGAGAAGCCGGCGTAGGTGGAGGTGATTACCATCAGGAAGCACAGCCCGATGCAAAGCACCAGCATAAGTTCGTCGGAAAGAAACCGGCGTTGGCGCGACAGGAACGAAGGTATGGCATAGACGCCGACCACATACCATAAAATCAGGAAGAACGACAGCTTCATGACGCTCCATAAGAGCTCTTCGCCGCTGACGCTGTTGTTGATTGCTATTGAGGAAAGCAGCACCATCAGAATCACGGCTATCAGGTCTTCCACAATCAGCACGGCAAGCACTTGAGGCGCGAACCGCCTGTGGCGCATGTTGAGGTCGTCGAGGGCTTTCATGATGATGGTTGTCGACGACATCGACAGCATGCCTCCGAGAAACAGGCTGCTGATGAACGAGAATCCCATCAGTTTGCCTGCGAAATATCCGGCCACAATCATTCCGGTGACGGAGAACAGGGTGGTGACGGTGGCTGATCCGCCAACATTCATAAGTTTTTTGAAACTGAACTCAAGTCCGAGCGAGAAAAGCAGAAAGATAATGCCGAGCTCTGCCCAGAATTCGATGTTCGACTCGTGGATCACCGTCGGGAAATAACCGAAATGCGGACCGACAAGGAAGCCGGCAACGATGTAGCCAAGCACCACGGGTTGTTTCAGGCGTTTGAACACAACAGTAGCAATGCCGGCCACAATCAATATCAAAGCGAGGTCGGATATCAATCCTGTGGCAACATGCTCTTCGCCGCTGTTTGGCGCGGTGTCTGCCGCAGGCACCGACGTGCTTAGCGAGGCAGATTCCACAGCCGCCGGAGTCGACACCGAGGCGTGGAAGAAATTGTCAAGGGTTGGTAGGTTGGTGAAATTCATTTAAACTACTGTTTTTTATTGTTATAGTTAAGCGAGTTTAGGTATTTGCCGTTTGTCGCCGACAAGCCAGATGTTGTCGCCTTCGTGCATCATGCTGTCGGCTTTTGGGTTCTCAAATGTCCCGTCGGCGTGCTCAATTGATACAAGCATAGCGGAGTATTGTCCGCGCAGGTCGACGTCGGCGACTTTCTTGCCGTTCAGCGGCGAGTTTTCCGACAGCAGCACACTCGTGAATTCAATGTCGATATTTTCGTCGGTGTTTGCCGCGCCGATGTTTGCCTGCTCTATCGTCTCAAGCAGATGCTGTATCTGCTCGTCGGTTCCGACCACACCGAGAGTGTCGCCCGGGAAGATTCGTGTCGAGCCGCCGGGAATCGGAATTGTGCGGTCGCCACGCTGGATGCTTGCCACGTTTACGCCGAAGAGGTGGCCGATGTTTGACGATGCCAGTTTCTCACCCACAAACGGGCAGTTGTAGCCCACGTTGACAAAGGCGAGGTGCATGTCGCTGACAAGGTTGTTGTTGCGTCCGCTGCGCCGCAGCTCCCGCTCGTTGAGGTTGGCGATAAACACATTCTCGATGTAGTTCATGTGTTTCCTTACCGACTTTGAGAAATATATCAGTACCAGCACGAACAGTGCCGCGCCGATGGAGATTGCAAGAGTGTGGGAGTAGGACGTGAAGAGGAAATAGACCAAGAAGCTGAAAGCGATGACGATACGCACAAGTCGCATGGCTATGAACGGCACGTTGGAATGCACGCTGCTTTTCAGTTTGGTGCGCTCCCATTTCTTGGTGCTCGGATAGCAGAGCGCAAGCAGGAATGGCGCCATTGCCGCGAGGGTGATGCCCACGGTGAACGCTTTTGCCGTTCCTGTACTCATAAACGACTCCATCAGCGGCGCCAGCAGATGTGCCGACAGCTGTAAGATTGCAACGAGCACCACGCAGTAGATCAGCAACCGCCATATCGTGCGCCGCAAAGCTTGTTTCCATAGCAGCGTCACTTCCGACTCGTTGCGTGTCTGCGACTGGCTGTAGCGCGCGATGAGAGCAAGCAAGCGTGCCGGCAGATGCTTTTCCGCCCAGCGGTCTACGGGGTCGGCGAATTTTATGAAATATGGGGTGAAGAACGTTGTTATTACCGACACCGACACGATTATCGGATACAGCGTTTTGTTGATCACACCGAGCGACGTGCCGAGAGTGGCGATGATAAACGAGAACTCTCCAATCTGCACCAGCGAGAAACCCGACTCGATGGCAATGCGCAGCGGTTGTCCGGTGATAAGCATGCCTCCTGTGCCGAACACAATCATGCCGGCAATCACTATTGCCGAGAGGATGAGGATTGGCACGGTGTAGGTGGACAGCACCTGTAGGTCGACCATCATGCCTACCGACACGAAGAAGATTGCTCCGAACAAATCCTTTACTGGAGCCACTACTCTTGACATGCGTTCAGCCTCGCTGGTGCCGGCAAGAATAGAGCCCATGACGAAGGCGCCGAGTGCCGACGAGAAGCCTGAATAGGTGGATGCTATCACCATAAGAAAGCACAGCCCGATGCACAGCACGAGCAGCAGCTCGTTGGTGAGGAAGCGGCGTTGGCGCTTGAGAAACGTGGGGATGATGTAGACACCCACAAGAAACCACAGGATGAGGAAGAATGACAGTTTGAACACGCTCCACAAAAGGTCTTCGCCGCTGACACTGTTGTTGACGGCTATCGATGACAGCACGACCATCAGGATGACGGCAAACAAATCTTCCACAATCAGCACGGCAAGCACCTGTGGCGTGAACCGTCGGTGGCTCATATTCAAGTCGCTGAGCGCTTTCATGATGATGGTTGTCGACGACATCGACAGCATCGCGCCGAGGAAAAGGCTGCTGATGTTGGTGAAGTCCATCATCCGTCCGGCAGTGTAGCCGGTTGCCATCATTCCCACCACGATGACAAGCACAGTCACCGCAGCCGAGCCTCCTACGTTGAGCAATTTCTTGAAACTGAATTCCAGACCGAGCGAGAACAGCAGGAAGATGATTCCCAACTCTGCCCAGAAGTCGATGTTGGCCTCGTCGACAACGGTGGGGAAGTAGCCGAAGTGCGGACCCACGAGAAAACCGGCAAGAATGTAGCCCAGCACAACGGGCTGCTTCAGCCGCTTGAACAGCACGGTGGCAATGCCCGCCACCACGAGAATCAGACCGAGGTCGGAAATCATGCTCGTTTCGCCGTTTGACGGCTGCTGTTGCTCTGAAATTTGTGCGTTTGATGTTTGTGCCGTTGTGGTTTGCGCCAAAGGCAATCCGCTGGCAGAAAATGCCTGGTTGAACGCAGGCACGTTGAATATCTTTTGGGATAAAAAGTCGCTCATTATGATAGTCGCTGAGTACTGTCGGTTTCTTCTGCAAAGGTACGAAGAAATAATGTAATCTTCAATCCGTTGAAACAATTTTTGGATGTATGCGTTTTCTTACTGAAAATCTTTGTAACTTTGCGGTGATTTTTTACATTTACGGATATGAAATCTGAAAAATTTGAAAACAAGGAAATGAAAAAGGCTGCCGGCATGGTGCGTGTCGGAGCGATATTGGTTGTCGTGGCTCTGATTGGTCTGCTTGTAATGGGTGTGTCGTCGTGTGGCGGCTCTGACAAGGACAAGATGCAGCAACAACTTGACTCTTTGAAACTTGCGAACGAGAAACTGCAACTCGCGGGTGAGACAGAAGCGCTCAATCAAGAGTTTCAACAATATGAGAATCAGGCGCAGTATCTGAAAAACGATTCGCTGCTCGAACAATATTCGCAGGCTAAGGACAAGGTGGAGAAACTGCTTGCGGAACTGAAATCGGAGAAGGCTACCAACAGCAAGCGCATAAAGGAGCTTAAAGGCGAGATTTCAACACTCAAAGGATTGCTCCGCCACTATGTGGAGGTTATTGACTCGCTGAGCAAGGAAAACACGGCGCTACGGAGTCAGAACGAGGAGTTGCAGTCGCGCAACCAGCAGCTGTCGACCACCGTTTCTGACTACAGCCAGAAAAACCAGCGTTTGAACGAGCGTATGCAGCTGGCGGAGAAGCTCAATCTTACGGGATTGTCGTTTGTCGCTGTAAACAAGAAGGGAAAGGTGGAGAAGAAGATTGACAAGGCAAAACAACTTGTAGTGTCGTTCACAATACCACAGAACAACTCAACTCCGGTAGGACATAAAACGTTCTACGTGCGCATCGTGAGTCCGGAAGGTACGGTGCTTGGTGGCGGACGCACATTCCCGTTTGAGGGCGGCAATGTGGTGTATACAGAAAAGAAAACCGTGGAATACGACCAGCGTGAATTGTCGCTTACCGTCTACCACAACATCTCGACAGCCTTGTCGAAAGGCTCATATCAGGTGGAAGTGTTTGTCGACAATTATCGGATTGCTTCCCGTTCATTCTCAATGACAAGATAATGACTGTCTACCGGTCGAAAGTTGACGTGTGGCTTGTGGCGCTGTCGGTAGGTATTATGGCTGCCGCATGCGTGCCGGGGCTGTTCTTCGATTTTTCGTGGGGTGCGCTGACGGCGTGCCTGCTGTCGCTGGCTCTGGTTGTGTCGGTTGTGTTCAGCATCCGTTATGAAATCAGCGGCGACAAGTTGCGCGTGGTCTGCTGTTGGATATTCATTGAAACTTTCGACATCCATAAAATCACGTCGGTAAAGCCGACGCGCACCATCCTTTCGTCACCGGCGGCGTCGCTCGACCGCATAGAGGTGCGTGCCGGTCGCCGCTCGGTGGTAATCTCACCGCGGAGCAAACATCAGTTTGTCAAGCAATTGCTTGACATAAATCCGTCGATTGACGTTATCGGCTTGCTCTCATAGCCTGTATCTTGCTAAGCATATTCAAAGCCCAGTACGATTCTGAATTACGATAATTGAACTGGCCTTCAGTCGGCTTGTCTGCGTCAATTCCAAGAATTTCAAGATATTGATGCAATAAGGTGATTGCAAGGTCGTAATTGTCTTCTCTGAGAGCGATTAGGACGGTAAGACGATAGATGTTTACATTCTGAGCGTCCAGTTTCTTTGCTTCTTCGATTAATTGGTTTGCTTCAATGTTTGTCTGTCGGTCGTTTTTGAGAAACAGCAAGCAGTTAGCCTTCTGCAGATAGTCGTCGGCACAGGCAACGCCATTGTTTATGTTTTGGTCGGCGAGGGCTATTGCTTGCCTGAAATGCCTCATGTTGAACTGCATGTTTACAAGAGACGTTACAGCAAAAGAAATGATTTGTTCATATCGCTTGTTGGCGGGAAGAAGCTCGGTGTTGCCAAGATTGTCAATACGGGCAGGTAGGGAGATGTCTTTAGCCTTGTTTATGTTGCCAAGGAAAATTCGGTTTTCAGAAAATCGGTTGTTTATTCTTTTAAGGGCGGAGCAGAGTGCGCTCTCGTTGTAGTTAAGCATCCGCAGCACATCTTTTGTGATAGAATCCGCTTCAAGGCGTTGCTCCCGATTGAAATTCATGCCCAAGTGGTCTACAACTTTGTCAGAAATTTCGGCAGTGGCGACAGCCATTGCCAGAGTTGGAACTCCTGGCACATAATATCCAGTTTTTGCAGCGACGGCAACCTCTGTTGCGGCGGTGGCTACAGTTGCCAGTCCTGCCCAGAATTCCTGTCTTTTCTGTCGGCTGATGCTTTTGTTTACGTTGAACACGCTGTGGTCCAATACGAAATGGGAAATCTCGTTTGCCAAGACAGCAACAAGTTCATCCTCTGAATGCAGGCAGGAAATCAGCCCGGTGCTAAGCACAATTGTCCCATTTGGATAAATTAGGGAAATCGGATTCGGTTGCTGGACAATAAGAAGATTTACATTGCATGGTCTGCCGTCAACAAGGCTTTCCGGAGCTATTTTTGCAATCAATCCGTAGATGTAGCTTTCAAGATAAGGGTCGCTTAGCTCAAGCCCGTTGTCCTGCATTTTGTTGATAAAATCAAAAGCCTCTTCCTCCATCTCGCTCCTGAGCTCATATTGTGAGCCTTTCTGTGTCAAAAGGGGCAATGCGGTTGTTATAACTTTGGCATTCCAAAAAGAACGGATGTCGGGGGTGTCAAATTTGATGTGTTTCACAATGTCTTTGTTGACTTCGAGCATTACATCTGGTGTATTCATGTAAAAAGAAAGATTGGCATTGTTCTCATTCGGAATTGGTGTGGTGATTTGGTAGATGCTGTCAACGTGGTATGTAGAGCCTTTTTTTATAGAGCAGATTACACATGACTCCTCGAATTTTTTGTAATTTTTAATTACCGTCATATCTAAGTTTGCAGCGTACCTTTGCGCATTGACTGAGATGAAAGACAAGGCAATCAGAAGAGATAAAAGCAAATTTTTCATAGCGGTTGTGTTTTAAATTATGCCGATACTGATTTTTGATATACGGCATACAAATGTAGTGATTCTTTTTCAAAACGAAAAATCTGAGTCAGTGGCAACTTATCCGTAGCGGTAGAAACGCAATCCGGCACGCTTCGCTATCAGCTGTGCGTGCCGGGCTGCGTAGAAGTGCCGTCGCTCCGAGGGTTTCACGCGGAGCGTTATCTGACGGTCAGTGATGTTCCTGCGGAGTGGCTTGTGAGAGCCGGTGCATATTGGCATTGCAGCGAAGCGATACCGCTGGTGTATGTGCCGGCATTGTTGGCGTAGACGTCGTAGGTGATCACGTATGTGCCCTTGCTGATGTGGCTGAAGAAGATGTTGGTTGCCGAGTCGCGTGTCTCGCGGTATGATCCGGTGCCGTCTTGCCATTCGTATACGCTCAGCTGGTCTGCCGGTTCGAAGCATGCGCCACGGTTGTCGGTGAGCGCCACGAAGTCGAGGTCGCGCTCCGAACGGATTGTGAGCCGCACTTGTATGCGGTCGCCAACGGCAAATTCCGTTGTGGCATCGGGGCGTAGCGTGTTGGCACTGTTGTAGACGTAGAACTGCTTTTCGATACGTATGTCGGCGTTTGCTTGGCTCTTAACGCTGTCGGCGGGCGCATTGTATTGGCAATATACCGCTCCCCATGCCGGACATCCCTTGTCGCGGCGGATGCTGATACTGCCATCGTTGCGTTTCATGTCGATGCTTCGTCTGATGTATCCGAAGTAGGGCGTTGCGGCGTCGGTGTCAATCTTGACGTTTCCAACTTTGATTTGTGGTGCTTTGCGCACTGCGGCAGTCCAGTTTTTTCCGGTGGTGAGCAGAGCGTTGATGGCGTCGCACGCCTTTGTTGCGCCTCCCCAGCATTGCGTTTCCTTGGCGAGCAACAGCCAGTGGCGCACGTCGTCGATCATCGGGTCGTCGGGATTCGCTTTGTTGAGCGCCTTCAGAGCCGTCGCTGCGAGTGTCACCTTGTCGATGCCATCGATGTCCCAGTATGTGCCTCTGTCGCCCGATTTGCGGGCGAATTGGCGCAGCGATTCCACAACGTTGCGAGCCACGTCGTTGCGGCCGCTGTTTGCAAGCAGAATTGCGGCTTTGGCTTTGCCCATTATGCTGTAGTCGCCCCAGCCTGACGCCGCCATGTCGACTACGCCGTCGGCAATCCACTTGATGGAGTCGGCAGGAGCTGCCACAGGAAGCATCGAGCGGATGAAAATATAGTCGGATGCGCTGGCAATTACGCTTTTGCGCGTCGCGCCCTCGCGTTTGCTCATCTTGTTGTAATAGTTGTCGCAATATTCCACCGCACGCTTCACGATTTGCTGTGCAATTGCGTCGTCGGCAGGGTAGTAGCCCATCTCGTTAAGGTAGCCGAAGAGATTCAGCACCTCCTCTGTGGTCCAAATCGAGCTGCGGCAACCGCGAAACCATTCGAATCCGCCGTCGGGGCGTTGAAGGTCGTTGAGGGCGGTCAGCGCACGTTGTTGGCGGTACTGTACTGTAGCAGGGTCAGCAATGTCGGCAATGTGCGCCATCATGTCGGTTTCCGTCTCGGCGCGTCGGCTCCACGGCGTGTTGTCGAGTGCAATGGTTTTCAAATCCGCATTCTGCTCAAGCCGAGATTTCAACGGCGATTTCTGCCATGCGGCAATAGCGTCGGCAATCTCCTGATTGTCGGCAACGATGCGCGATGCCACGGTGGCTACGTAGTAGTTCACGATGTGGGCTGTCGCCGTTTCCGCCGTCTGCTGCATTGAAGGCAGAGCCGAAGCGGCATACCAAGCAGGGTTGTCGGCATACTCCAGTGTCAGGCGTCCGTTGCGGTTGAAGTGTGGCATGGTGATGTCGGCACGGCTCTTGTCGGCAGTGATATAGAACGGCGAAGCCTCCACGACATCGGTTGTTGCCGGAAGCACGGCTATGCGGTCGCGCTGCCCGTCGGCGGTGCGGCCGTTTTGACAAACGCTTGTTGTCACGACGACTTCCGTCGAGGCAGGCACGTTGAAAGAGGCGGTTACCGTCTTTGATGATTTAGCCTGCAGCACGATGCCTTTGAACGCATGTTTCTGCCCGTTGATGTCGATGACCACGTCAACGGTCTGCTCAGTGTCGGTGTTGTTTTGTGCGGCGGCAGAGATTGTCACACAGTCGCCCTCGCGCACGAAGCGCGGCAGGTTTGGCTGCACCATCAGTTGCTTGGCAGCCGACACGATGCGGTTGATGTAGTGGGCGTGCAAGTCGTCGGTGTATGCCACAGCCGAGAATTGCCATTGCGTGTTGCGGTTTGGCACGTCGAACGTGAATGTTACCTCGCCTTGCTCGTTTGTCACCAGTCCGGGCAGGAAGAACGCAGTCTTTATGCCTTCATCGCGGAGATTGGCAGACTGCTGCCTGTCGGGCTCTGTTGCCTCGGCGTCGGTCTTTGACTCCTTTGTGACGAGACTTTCCTCGAGCTTTGCGTCGGCCATTGGCGCAGCGGCGTAGCAGCGTAAAGGAGCCGAATTGCATTCGAAAACAGCGTAGTCATAGTCAAGCTGACGGCCGTAGTAGTTCAGCCATGGGGCGACAAAGGTTGCTACATCAAGCATCTGTAGAGGAGAGTATATGATTGAGTGGCAATCGCTTGGATCTCTGAAATCCTGCCAGTACTCATCGGCGGTTGTATATGTCGGGCTGAAGCGATAGGTGTTTATGCAAATCGAGTTCAACGCTGCGTCATACATGTTGGCAATCACAGCCGAACGAAACGTTTTGCCGTTGTTGTTCTTGATGCGCAGTTTCCAGGTTTCCTTGCCGCCCGGGGTGATGTTGTCGCGGAAAGTTTCGGCAACAATCTCAATTGAGTCTTGAGGCGTGGCTGGAGTAAGCGTGATGAATGCCGACTTCGTTTCGTGCTTGTCGATCCAGTAGAGGCATAGGCACGAAGAGCCGCGCGGCGCAAATTCAGCCTTGCCCGTGAATTTATGCATTCCTGCCTCGGCATGGTGCCAGCCGTAGTCGGTCACGTTTCCGTCGCAGGCAATCACGTAGAAGAACCAATGCGGCCTGCTGTTTCCCCAGTTGAGAGAGAACGAGCCGTCGGCGGCGCACTTGATGTCGGCGTCTTTGTCGACGAGCATCGGAGTGTCGAATGCGGGCATTGCGTCACTGAAGCGGTAGAGCCGCAGGCGGAACGACGAGCTGCCGCTGCCGTCGGGTATTGATACCGTGACGGTGTATTCGCCTGATGCAATGTTGTTTGCATCAATCGTGATGTTGTCGGGCGACAGAGAGCCCTTTTTCACCACGTTTGAAGCGGAGTCGGTGATTTCGTATGTGAGGCTGTCGAAATTTCTCAAGTCTTTGTTCAGTTTCACCGGCTTATCGGCATTGGCGGTGATGTCGGAAAGTTCTGGCAGCGACGCCAGTTTTCCCATTTTCAGTATCGCCGCTGCCGTTTGTGTCTCTCCGCGGCTGTCGGTGGCAGAAACTTTGGCATTGACAAAGATTTCGCCTTTGGCGGCAGAGAAGCATTCCGCCGGAACGCGGATTGAAAATTCGCCGTTGCTGTCGGTAGCGACGGTTGTCTCGTAGTCGGAAAAGTCCATATCGTCCCACCACCATGAGAAACTCTCGCTCAGCGCCACTTTCACATCTGTCTCTGCGAGAGGCATCTGTGAGAACGTCATAGCCTTTCCCTTTATCAGGACGTGTCGGAGGTCGGACAGCTCGGATTTTTCACGGTCGATTTCGATGAAGAACGTAGGCGCCTTGTATTCGCTTACCTCGATGTTTCTCCACACCACAGGCATGTCGCCGGAAACGACAACAAGCTGGAACGTGCCCGTAAGTCCGTCGGTCGGCAGCGTGAACGATCCGCTGACGCGTCCGAATTCATCCGTCTGCAGTGTTTGTGACGCGATGGTCTCGTCGGCAGTGTTCTGCAATTCCACTGTCAGCGATTTCTTTTTGGCCGTTTCGAGGAAACGCATCCCCGAAACGTAGGCTGCTACAGCGAAGTTGACCGTCTCGCCGGGGCGATACACGCCGCGGTCGGTAAACACAGTCGCTTTCAAGTGTCGGCTGCCTTCTGTTGAAGCATAGTTGAGCCAAGTGCTTAATGAACGGCTGTGGTCGTTGCCTACGATTGCCTGGAAATAGTAATAGCCGTAGTCGTTGAGGCTGTTGAGCATGGCATAGCCGTTGGCGTCAGTGCGAAGGTTTTTGACAATTTTTCCGTCCTCGTCTTTACGTACGGTCACGGTGGCTCCCTCGATAGGCTTTGAAGAGTCGGTGTCTACCACCATCAGAAAATAGTCGCCGTTGATGCGGTTCACCATCATGATGTCGATAGCCGACACCGTGAGAACCGATGGCGTTTGATCGGGGATAACGGCGTTGTGGGAGTTTCTGTCAATGAATTCAGGGACAAGAATATATCTTCCAGTCGGCAGTCCGGGGAAGCGCACCGTCTGACGGTCGTCGGCATTAAGATTTGCCGACCATTCCATCATAGGCTTCATCTGTTTCAGGTTCTTCATCCTGATGTCGAAGATTCCGTCGACGGAATATGCGCGTATGGTGATTCTGTCTATATTCTTTTTGTTGATGTCAATCAAGATTTCCTCATTTGGTTTTGCCGCTTCTGAGTAGCTTATGCCCATTGTCTGCTGGTCGATGCGCTTCAGAAAATTGCGCAACGCGTTGATGCGCGGATAATTGCTGTGGCGTGCAACGGCCTTGCGCGCAAGAGTCACCGTCCTGGGACTTGAATCCAAGTCGACCAGATAGTCCAGAATCTCCACGGAATAGGGAGAGTCCTTGTATTTGTCGGCAAGGTTGAGAAGATGGGCTTTAAGCTCCGCTTCTGCAGCCTTGCTGTTGTTCTCGGAGCCCTTGATGCGTTGCAGCTCCGAGTAGATAAACGGGGCTGAACCCTCCTCATGGCTTGCCAGCAGGCTGGCGTAGATGCCTGCCACACATTGCCTTGCAGCGCTGTTTTCATTGCCGTTGGGATAAGAGTCGGCCAAGTCGTTGATTTTGGCGATGCAGTGGTGGGCGAGCATGTCATAGAGCGAAGGGACAAATTCCGGACACACATTCGGCATCTCAAGGATGCTCTCATAGTCCTTCACCGGCGTGGCGAGCAGCTCCGTGCGGTGGCACAAAATCGAGTCTGTCAGCTCGATGATTCGGTCTTCATAGTCCTCCCGGCACCATTCCCGAGGGTCGGATGGACGCACGTCGCCGGCTTTCTGACGGGAGTCGTATTTGTAGCTTTCGTGCTGGTATGCCGCAACCACAATGTCGGACTCCAGACCAAGCAGCAGTGATTTCGCCCTGACGTCAGATACTCTTGCAGCGAAACTGTCCACGTGGTTTATAAGTTCCGGCATATAGTCGGCTGATATTTGCGATTTTGCGATAGAGAGGCGCACCAGTCCGTCGACAAGAGCCTTGTGGTTTCCCTTCTTGTCGGCTTTCTCGATTTGCTTTGTCGCGTCGTTGATCACGGTTTCCGGATATCTGAAATCAGGAACGTTGTTTTTGCCCCATGCCGCAGTGCCGCAGATAAGAGCCATTCCGGCAGCCAAAAGTAGTTTGCTCATAGCTTTTTTTTATGTTTTGTTGTAACAAAAAAGCGCCTCAAGCATTTGTCTATGCAAGAAGCGCTTTGTGCCATGTCTGTTTCGATTTGTTATTTCGAGCGTCGTTGTTTCAGCAAATATTGGGTGAATTTTTCTTCCGCCTGCTTTAGCCGGAAAAGTTGCTTTTTCGACAGGAATTTGCTGAACTTGTTGAAATAATCCAATTCAATCTCACCCTGTTGTAGAGTGGTTTTAGCCATTGCTGTCGCCGCCGCTTCAAATTCAGTTTCGGATGCATTTGTGTCGGCAGCCGTTTTTTTCATCAGAGCCTCCGCTTCTCTGTTCATCTTGTAGATGGTCTTTTCCATTTCCTCATATAGCGGAAACAGTTGGTTTTGCTGCTCTTTTGACAGATTCACCTCTTTGGTGAAGAATTCAAATTTAGTTTTTCTTATTTGCTCCATCCATCTCGCCCGTTGAGCCGCCGTGCTTTGAGCAGACAGAGCGCAAGGCGCAAGGATTATTGCGATAAGAAAAGAGATAAGGGTTGATTTGCGGATCATGTCGATTTTTAAATTAGTTTGCCGTAGTGTCGAAATCCATTGAAGTGTCAATGCCGATTGTATCGTTCAGAAGGTCGTCGATAGACACTGTTCCGGATTTTTCCAGTTCATTCCACATGTCTTTGTCCTTCATCGCTTCTGCAATCTGACCTTCGGCGGCGATTTCGCCACTGCGAGTCTTCAAATCTTTGAACAGATATCCCATACACCATACACCGGCAAACATAGCCGCCATGTAGACATACGGACGGATACGCAACCAACGCGTAGGCTTCCGCTTGGCAGGAATCTGCTTTTCGGGCAGTGATGCAGCCATTTTCTTCGCAAAATCAGCGAAATAGCCTTCGGGCACATTGAAACCCGCATCTTTGCCAACTTTGGTTAATATGTCGCTTTTTTTGTCCATAGTACCGTTTTGACTTAGTTAATGCCGTATGGTTTAATTCTGCGAGAAAAAAAGTTCAATTTTTTTTACAGCGTGGTGGTATGAAGCTTTCAGCGCGCCCACCGTGGTTCCGAGGATTTCCGACATGTCCTCATATTTCATCTCGTCGAAATACTTCATGTTGAAAATCATGCGCTGTTTCTCGGGCAGGGTTGCGATGGCTTTTTGCAGCAACAGTTTCAGCTCGTCACCGTCAAACCATTGGTCGCTTTCGAGCGAGTTTACGAGAAACGAGTCGTCATCGTCGATTGAAATGTTTTGTTTCTGCTTTTCCTTGTTGATGAACGTAATAGACTCGTTGATGGCGATTTTATACAGCCAGGTGGAGAGCTTCGCGTCGCCGCGGAAGTTCTCTATGTTTGACCAAGCCTTCAGAAACGTGTTTTGCAGCAAGTCGTTGGCGTCGTCGTGGTTCATCACCATGCGTCGTATTTGCCAATAGAGTGGCTCGCTGTAGGTCTTGATGATCTCAGTGAATGCCTCCCTGCATTGTTTCGGGTCGTGAAGCCTTTTGACTATTTCAGTATCGTCGATGAGCATAATATGTTTCAAAGGTACGCTATTTTTGCAGAAATATCCAAATTTAGAAATAAATCAGATTATAAAAAACTTTAAAATAGTCAAAACGGCACATCCGCAACAGGATATGCCGTTTTGATTATTTTATTGCAGATGCCTATTTCTCAGAGTTTTGCTTGGCAGAAGGCAGCAGTTTGCCCATTGCTGCAACGGAATAGTTCAAGCCTTTGATGTTGCAGTTGAACGCAACGCTTGCAACCGCGCCCTTTGAGGATGTTTCCATGCGGAAGTTTGTCACTTTGTAGTTTGGCATCGGAGTGTCGCTGATTTTCGGAATCAGCTCGTCGGCTTTGAATACGTAGCCGGAAGCCGTCATCTCGACATCAACATTGGGGAACACCATTGTCATCTGCGGCATTCTCTGTGCGAACTGAGCTGAAACGATGGTCACGTTTGCCTTTGTCGACGTGATGAAGTTTACGAGATAGGTTGTCACGGTTGTTGTAAACGGAGCGATGCCCTCAGCCGATGTCGTTGTAGAACAGTTGGTGTAGTAGATTTCCGGTGTCGCGCTTGTCGATGTCTGAAGCGTGGCGAAAATGTCGTATTTGTCGTTGACCGTATAGCTGATTTGCAACACTGTGATGGCGGTGACCATCGACGATGTTGCTGAGTTGCTCAGAGCATAAGCGGCGATTGAACCGTTGAGGTCGGTCACCTTGTAGTTGTTGCCGTCGCTTGCAACAGGGGTTGCCTCCGGAAGAGAGAAGGAGAAGCCTCCGTTGGTCTGGTCGTATTTCAATGCGATGTTGTTGAACACGAGCGAGATTTCCTCTCCGTCGCTCTCAATGGCGCCGGTTGCTTTGAGTGTCATCGTCATTTGTGAAAGGTTGATGTCCATTTCGTATTTTGCTGCCTTGTTGCGCAGAGGCGCGTCGACTTTGGCAGGCTCGTGGATGTGGTTGTAGCCCTTCAGCGCAATTGTCTGTGTCGCGTCGGGAGTGTCGCCTGAATTGATGCATGACTGCATTGAGAACACCATTGCGAGAATGGCGAAAAGAGAAATTAATTTCTTCATTGTAATTATAGTTTTTATGTTCTTAAATATTCACTCTCAGAGTAGCTCCAAACTGCACGGGTTTGCCTCGTTGCAGGAACTCGTGCTGAATGGAAACGAAGTAGAACGTGGAATACTGCGTGGCGGTGATGTTTTTTGCCCATAAATCCACGGAAAACTTGTTGCAGATAAGTTTGACGCTCGCGTCGAGCTTGAAGTATAAGTTCTGTGCCGTAGAGTTGTCTTCGTTCCAGTAGATTTTGCCGATGCCCTGTGTCGACAGTCCTGTCGAGATGTAGCGCAGCGGTCCGAACTGCGCGGGGATAAGATAGTTTGCAGCGGCAAAAATGGTGTTTTGCGGAGCGTAGGGCACGAAACGTCCGGAGTAGTCCTCCTTGCCGTTGTTGAACTCTAAGAACTTAGCGTTGGTATATCCGTAAGCAGCGTTGAGCGTCAGCCGTTCCACCGGGCTGTAGGCAACCGACACCTCGATGCCCGCGCTGCGCGCCTTTCCGGCATTGGTCATTATGCGTCCTGTAATGTCGCCTTCGGGAAACACTGTCAGCTGCTGGTCGCGGCAGTGGATGTAGAAAACCGTGGCGCTTGCCGAAAACTGTTTGTCGGCAGTCTTTATCAAAGCTCCCAATTCGGCGTTCCAGCTGTTTTCAGGCTTGTAGCCCACCACCTGGTCCACATCGTAGCGGCGTCCGATGCCCATGCTCTCCATCAGCTGCTGCTGCAGCACGTCGGAAAACATCTGCGTGTTGAATCCTCCCGCCTTGTAGCCTTTGGCAACAGTCAGTCTTACTTTCGCCTCGTGGCGCGACGGGATTGAGTATGAGGCAGAGATTTTGGGCAGCAGCTGCGTGAACGACCGCTTCAGGCTTCCGCCGTTGTGGATTTCCACGGGGTGGAACGCATAAGGGCTGAGCGAGCCGTCGCCGGCACGCTGCATCACGGTGTAGCTTGTCGAGCAGTCGCTTGTGTAGTCGAGCCGCGACTGCTCGTAGTCGAATCGCAAGCCCGCCACCAGCGTAAACCTGCGGGTCGCATACGACACCTCGCCGTAGGCTGCCGCTCCCGCCGACGGCATAGTGAATCCCGAGCCGAGCACGAAGCTGTCCTCGTCCCAGACGATGGGGTAGTATGGGTTCATCTCATTCCATTTTCCTGCAATCAGAGACTCGATGCCATAGTCCTTGAACGTGACCGGCGCCAGCATCTTCATGTGTCTGAAGAAAGCGAACGCTCCGCCTATCCATCTCAGTTTGCCGTCGGCAGCCGATCCGCTGACAATCACGTCCTGCGTGGCTGCATGCTCCGTCTTCTTCTGTGTCATGGTGAAATACGATAACGGCAGGAAGTCCTGGTCGAGCGTCATATTGTCGTCGATGAACTGATAGCTCGTGCTGCTTGTCAGCTCAACGTTCTCGCCACGCCATTTCATTGTCAGACCGTCGATTACCGACGTGCGGCGGTAGAAACACGTGTCGTTGTAGTTTATCTCGCGCGTGTTGGCAAACTCGTAGGCATAGCCGCCCTGCCGGTTTATCGACACCGCCGCCATATTCTCCATTATAAAACGGTCGGACGGCTTCCACGCCAGTTTGAGCATGGCTCTTCCCGATGTCTCCTTGTCGCAGGTTTTGCCGTTGTTAAGGTTGCGGAAAAAGCCGTCGGTGTGGTAGACCGAAACGTTGCCGCCCACTCCGAACGACCGCGACGGCCGGCTGTAGTGCGACACGGACGCCTTTGTGGTGTTCGCCTTGCCGTATTCAAGCAGCAGTCGGCATCCTTGAAATGAAAGAGGCGACAGAGTGCGTATCGACACAACGCCGCCCATCGTGTTGCGTCCGTACATAGTGCTTTGCGGACCGCGCAGCATCTGGAGGCTCTCGATGTCGGCTATGTCGAAGTCGTAGTTGTCCTTGTTGAGCACCGGCACGTTGTCGACCACCAACCCCACTACAGGCTGGTCGATGCGAGCGCCCATTCCGCGCACGTAGATTGACGACGTGATGCGCGACCCGTATACAGGGATGTAGAAGTTTGGCACAATCGAGCTTGCGTCGCGAGCGTTGGCGATGTTGAGCCTCTCGATTTGCGCCCTTGATATCAGAGTCGACGCCGAACCCGCTGTTTCCGCGTCGGCCGACTGCTTGGCGGCAATCACCGAGATTTCTTTCAGATTTATGATAGAGTCGCCGTATTGGTTGGCGTCGAATCCAGCCTTCGCCGGCGCGGCAAAAGCGTCGGTAGCCAGCAGAGAGGCGGTTGCGAAAATGATTATTCTAACTTTCAAAACGTAACTGATTTTCGGCTGCAAAGGAACAAAAACATTACGAACCACGCAATCACAAGATTTGGTGATTTTGCGGCACGGGGTGAATGAGTGCTTTTTTGTCGATGCGATGAGAATTAATTGAAAATTAATGCCTTTTTAAGCAAAAGAATTGCTATATTTGCACGGCTTAAAAGCGCAGAATAGGGGAACAAACTGACGACCGCCGGCTTTGTCGGCTGGTTCTTAGTGTGTTAATCCGTATTGTGCGCATTGTTTAACATAGAAATTATAAGTAATTTTTAGATATGGATTTGTCAATATTTGGTATCGAAAGTACCTCGACGGCTTTGGTAGCCGTCCTCACCGGTGTCGCACTGGTGGTTTTGGGCTTGACGACGGCAGCGTTGATAGGCCCACGCTCATATGCTCCGCAAAAAGGCGAGCCTTATGAGTGCGGTATCCCTACCCGAGGAGACAGTATGGTTCAGTTCAAGGTGGGCTACTATCTGTTTGCCATTCTGTTCTTGATGTTTGACGTCGAGACAGTGTTTCTGTTTCCGTGGGCGGTGATTGCCAAAGGTATGGGCGTCGAGAGCATTCTCGCAGTGTGTGTGTTCCTGTTTGTACTCATCTTAGGCCTTGCTTACGCATGGCGGAAAGGAGCGTTGCAGTGGAAGTAAAGATTAAAGGAATGAAGTGGGAAGACTTCAACGACAACGAGTATATCGAGAACTTGGTCAACGAGCTGAAGGAAAACGGACAGAACGTTGTAGTAGGCAAGTTTGATGAGTTGATCAACTGGGGTCGCAGCAATTCTTTGTGGCCGCTGACGTTTGCCACAAGTTGCTGCGGTATTGAGTTCATCTCGCTTGGCGCCGCGCGCTACGACATGGCGCGTTTCGGATTTGAGGTGGCACGTTCAAGCCCACGCCAGGCCGACTTTATGATGGTTGCGGGCACAATCGTGCATCGTATGGCGCCGGTGTTCCGCCGCTTGTATGAGCAGCTCGCCGAGCCGAAATATGTAATCGCGGTTGGCGGCTGCGCGATTTCGGGCGGACCGTTTAAAAACTCCTACCACGTGGTTACAGGTATTGACAAGGTTGTTCCGGTGGATGTCTACATCCCGGGATGCCCTCCTCGTCCGGAAGCGATGTTCTACGGCTTGATGCAGCTTCAGCGCAAAGTCAAGGTGGAAAAATTCTTTGGCGGAGTGAACCGCAAGCGCACGCGCGAAGACTTCTTCCGCGAGAACCCAGAGATAGCGAAAGAGGAACACGTACAAGAATAAGATATTAAGGTATGGTAAATATACAAGAAATAATAGGCAAGGTTTGTCCGGAAGCCGTATTTGAGGAAAACGAAGTGGCATTGGCCGTCGTTCCCGACGCAAAATGGCACACCGTTGCCGAGACATTGAAGAAAGCCGGTTACGACTGGCTGGCATGTGTGGTAGGAGAGGACTGGGGCGACGCTCTGGGCTGCACCTATTATATAAAGTCGACATCCGACTATTCTATGGTTTCGGTTAAAGTGACAACAACCGACCGTGAGAACCCGATGCTTCACAGTGTCTATGACGTGTGGGAAATTGCCCGTCTGGAAGAGCGTGAAGTGTATGACTTCTATGGCATAAAATTCATCAACCACCCCGACATGCGCCGCTTGTATCTGCGCAATGACTGGGTGGGTTTCCCTTTAAGGAAGGACTACGACGAGAATCCGGAAATCAATCCGATCCGTCTTTATCACGAGAAGACCGACGACACGACAGTTACATACGTGGAAGATGCTGAAGGCAATGTGACAGAAAAGACTGCTACAATCTTCAGCCCGGAGGAGTTTGTCGTGAATATCGGTCCGCAGCACCCGGCAACCCACGGCGTGCTCCGCTTCCGCACGTCGCTCGACGGAGAGGAAGTGAAGAAAATCGACCTCTATTGCGGTTATATCCACCGCGGAGTGGAGAAGCTTTGCGAAAAACTCACATATCCGCAGACCATCCACTTCTACGACCGTATGGACTACTTCTCGGCACTTCCCAACGAGCATTGCGTCTGCGCCTGCATCGAGAAGGCCCTCGGCATCGAGGTGCCCCGCCGCGCGCAGGTGATTCGCGTGATGGTCGACGAGTTGTCGCGTATCGCCAGCCACCTGTTGTTCTTCGGAACCTACTGTATGGACCTTGGCGCCACAACCGCGCTGTTCTACGGTATGCGTGAGCGTGAGACAATCCTCGACATCCTTGAGGCAACAACCGGAGCCCGTATGTCGTTCAACTACAACACTATCGGTGGTGTGCGTGCCGACCTGTATCCAACATTCCAGGAAAAGGTGAAAGAGTTCTTGGCAATCATGCCTGAGCGCTTGAAAGAATACCATCAGCTTGTGACCGGCAACATCATCTTCCAGAACCGTCTGAAAGGTGTGGGCGTGCTGTCGAAGGAAGATGCTGTGGATTATGGTGTGGCAGGTCCGTCGGGACGTGCTTCGGGCTGGGCGTGCGACCTCCGCAAGACCAATCCGTACTCCATCTACAGCGAGCTTGATTTCGAGCAGGTTGTGCTTGACGGCTGCGACTCGTTCGACCGCTACTTGGTGCGCTTGAAAGAGATTGAGCAGTCGTGCAAGATTCTTGAGCAGCTTGTCGACAATATCCCAGAGGGAGACTATTGCGCTAAGGTGCCGAAGATTATCAAGCTTCCGGAAGGACATTGGTATCAGGAAGTTGAGGCATGCCGAGGCATTTTCGGTGTTTATATCGACAGCAAGGGCGAGAAGTCGCCTTACCGCATGAAGGTCAACGGCACATGTCTGCGTCTTGCCGGCGTTGTCGACCACTTGACCCGCGGCGAGAAGATTGCCGACTTGATTACGATTGGCGGATCGCTCGACTATGTGGTGCCTGAAATCGACAGATAAAGATAACAGATTGAGTAACAAAGAAAATTTAAAGATATGATTTTTGACTTCAAAGTAGTCACAGAATGGTTTGACAATCTGCTCAACGGCTTCATGCCGGCATGGGCAACCACTGTGGTCGAATGTGTGCTTATCGGTGTCGGGCTTTTGGTGGTCTATGCATTGTTGGCGCTGTTCTACATATATTTTGAGCGTAAGGTCTGTGGCGCGTTCCAGTGTCGTCTCGGCCCGAACCGCGTAGGTCCGCTCGGCTTGCTCCAGAGTTTCGCCGATATGTTCAAGATTCTTATTAAGGAGTTGATTCCGCTCAACAATATCGACAAGTTTCTTTTCAACTTGGCACCGTTCCTTGTGATTGTGGCGTCGTTTGCCGCATTCGCGGTTCTTCCATGGGGAAAAGGCTTGCAGATTATTGATTTCAATATCGGCATCTTCTTCCTGACCGCCGTTTCATCGATAGGAGTGCTCGGCATTCTGCTCGCCGGATGGTCGTCAAACAACAAGTATACGCTTATCGGCGCACTTCGAAGCGGCGCGCAGATGATCAGCTATGAGTTGTCTATCGGCTTGTCGATCATGACAATCGTGCTGCTCAGCGGCACAATGTCGGTTACCGGTCTGGTAGAGGGGCAGAAAGACCTTTGGTTCATTTTCCAGGGCCACATTCCCGCCGTCATAGCATTTATCGTCTATATGATTGCCGGAACGGCAGAAACCAACCGCGGTCCGTTTGACTTGCCAGAGGCAGAGTCGGAGCTTACAGCCGGTTACCACACAGAGTATTCAGGCCTGCACTTCGGACTGTTCTACCTCGCCGAGTATCTTAACCTCTTCATCGTTTCGGGCGTGGCAACGCTGCTCTTTTTCGGAGGATGGATGCCGCTGCACATCCCGGGATGGGAAGGCTTCAACGCCGTGATGGACTATATCCCGTCGGTAGTATGGTTTGTAGCCAAGGCAGTAGCGTTGTCGTTTGTCATCATCTGGTTCAAATGGACGTTCCCTCGTCTGCGTATTGACCAGTTGCTTGCGTTCGAGTGGAAATATCTGTTGCCAATCAATTTGTTCAACCTCGTGTTGATGCTCATTGTGGTAGCATTCGGACTTAGTTTGTAAGAGATTTATTTTTTGAGAGATAGTAAATAAAAAGTTTATTAATTGTAAAACGAAATGACCAACAACAAAGGAAAGATCACACAGGTAATCGGACCTGTGGTCGACGTGTCATTCGACATCGACAAAAACGACCTTCCGCCAATCTACACAGCGTTGAAGGTGGGTCGTCCAGACGGCGCCGACTTGTTGCTCGAAGTGGAGCAGCACATCGGTGAGCAGACGGTGAGATGCGTCGCAATGGATGCGACTGATGGTCTTAGACGCGGAATGGAGGTTGAGAATATGGGACAACCGATTTCAGTGCCGACGGGAGAACAGGTCAAAGGACGATTGCTGAACGTTATCGGTCAGCCAATCGACCATTTGCCAGCCTTGTCGGACGAGAATCGCCGTCCTATCCACCAGCCGGCGCCGAAGTTTGACGATTTGTCGATCAGTTCTGAGATTCTTTATACGGGAATCAAGGTGATTGACCTCTTGGAGCCTTATTTGAAAGGTGGCAAGATTGGTTTGTTTGGTGGTGCCGGAGTGGGTAAGACCGTGCTTATCATGGAGCTTATCAACAACATCGCCATCGGACAGAACGGTTTCTCCGTGTTTACAGGCGTCGGCGAGCGTACGCGTGAGGGCAACGACCTTCTGCGCGAGATGCTCGAGAGCGGAGTCTTGAAATACGGTGACAAGTTTATGAAGGGCATGGAAAAAGGCGAGTGGAACATCGAGGATGTCGACGCCGAGGCTTTGAAGAAGTCGCAGATTGCCCTTGTGTTCGGACAGATGAACGAGCCTCCTGGCGCCCGTTTGCGTGTTGCGCTTTCAGGATTGACCGTAGCCGAGCAGTTCCGTGACCAGGATGGAGGATCGAAGGATATTCTTCTGTTTATCGACAACATCTTCCGTTTCACGCAGGCCGGTTCGGAGGTGTCTGCCCTTTTGGGTCGTATGCCGTCGGCCGTTGGCTATCAGCCAACGCTTGCGTCGGAGATGGGCGCTCTCCAGGAGCGAATCACGTCGACGAAGCAGGGTTCCATCACATCGGTTCAGGCAATCTATGTGCCGGCCGATGACTTGACCGACCCGGCACCGGCAACTACGTTCAACTTCTTGGACGCCACCACCGTGCTTAGCCGAAAGATTTCGGAGCTTGGTATCTATCCAGCTGTCGACCCGCTGGAGTCAACATCGCGTATTCTCGACCCGAACATCATCGGCGAGGAGCACTACAATGTGGCTCAGGCAGTAAAGCAGCTGCTTCAGAAATACAATGAGCTTCAGGACATCATCGCCATTCTCGGTGTCGACGAGCTTTCAGACGAGGACAAACTCGTTGTGGCCCGTGCACGCCGTGCGCAGCGTTTCTTCTCGCAGCCGTTCCACGTTGCCGAGCAGTTTACCGGACTTCCGGGCGTTATGGTGCCACTGAGCGAGACAATCCGCGGTTTCAAGATGATTCTCAACGGCGAAGTCGACGAATATCCGGAGCAGGCATTCCTCAATGTCGGCACCATCGACGAGGCTATCGAGAAGGGCAAGAAACTGCTTGCTGAGATTGACCAATAATAAAAACAAACGAGATGACACTAAAAGTGATTTCTGCAGAACAGATTCTGTTTGACGGACAGGTTTCGTTGGTGACACTTCCGGGAGAGTCCGGACTTTTCACCGTGCTTGAAAACCATGCCTCCCTTGTGTCGGCGCTGACCAAAGGCACTATTGAATATCAAAGAGCCGACAACGCGCAGCGCGAGACGATGGATATTGCCGGAGGAATCGTTGATGTGGACCGCAATGTGGTGTCAGTATGTATCTATTAGTAATATGAAGAAAGTACTTGCCATAATGGTATTGATGATGTTTGCGTTGGCGTTGCCGATGCAGGCTTCGTCAAAGTCGGGCGACGGAAAGGATGACGAGGGCGGAATGAACCTTCAGGAAATCATTTTCGAGCACCTCGGCGACGCTTACGGCTGGGAAGTTCCTTTCTCACACGAGCACCGCATTCCGCTGCCTGTGATTGTCAACGACAATCGTGGCGGCTGGCACGTGTTCAGTTCTTCGAGGGTTACAGGCGGAGAGTCTTATGACGCCGGCGACGGTGTTGTCTACCGCATAGCCTCGGAGGGCGACAACAGCGGCAAGGTGGTGCAAGTGGCGGCAGACGGCAAAGAGTTTCGTCCGGTCGACTTGTCGATAACCAAGGACGTTGCAGCATTGATAGTAGCCGCACTGATAGTGTTGTCGGTAATGCTGTCGCTGGTGCGCTATTACAAGCGCAACGGCATGAAAGCCCCCCGCAAGGGAATGGGCGCCGTAGAGGCACTCATCGGTTTTATCTACGACGGCGTGCTTAAGAACACACTCGGAGAGAAGGCCCCCAAGTTTGCAGGGTTTCTGCTGACGGCGTTTTTCTTCATTTTCACTATGAACCTGTTGGGTTTGGCAGTAATATTTCCAGGAGGCGCCAATCTAACCGGCAATATAGCCGTGACGCTTGTTCTTGCCGTATGCACGTTTGTCGTGACCAACATAAAAGGCAACAAGCATTATTGGAAAGACATTTTTTGGCCTGACGTGCCATTGGCACTAAAGTTTCCGTTGCCAATCATGCCTGTAATCGAGCTTTTTGGAATATTCACCAAGCCGGCGGCACTCTGTGTCCGTCTGTTCGCCAATATGATGGGCGGTCATATGATAGTGATAGTGCTGACGCTGTTGATATTTATCTTCGCACCGTTTGGCGCGGGAGTTACGACTGCCGCAACCGCCGTATCGGTGTTCTTCTCATTGTTTATGCTTCTACTGGATGTGCTTGTAAGTTTCATTCAGGCGTTTGTGTTTACAATGCTTTCGACGCTATTCATCTCTCTTGCTGTGGCAGAGCCGGAGCATCACGATAAAAAAGAGGTGGAGGCCGCATAACCAATAAAAAATAAAAAAACAAAAAATAACAATTTAAAAATTTAATTATTATGTTAGGAATGATTTTAGCGCAGGCTGCTGAAGCAGTTATGTCTTTGGGACTTGACAAAATGGGTGCATGTCTTGGTGCAGCAATCGCAGCCATCGCTGCAGGTATCGGTATCGGTAAGATCGGTGCAGCCGCTATGGAGGCAATTGCCCGTCAGCCGGAGTCGGCAAGCGACATTCGTAGTAATATGATCGTCATCGCAGCCCTTGTTGAGGGTGTGGCGTTGTTCGGTGTGATTGTTTGTGTACTTTCGTTGTTCATCTAATCAAGCACAACTTAAGAGATGGAACTGTTTACGCCTGCATTTGGCTTGGTATTCTGGATGTTTGTGGTCTTCGTGCTGCTGTGCGTCCTCCTTGGCAAGTTTGCATGGCCTGCCATCATCAAAATGATGACAGATCGTGCCGACTTGATTGACAAGGGCGTTGCATATGCAGAGGAGGCCAAGGAGCATGTCGACAATGCGAAGGCTGAGGCGGACAAGTTTATCCTTGAGGCGCAAAAGCAGCAGGCGGAGATTCTGCGCGAGGCGGCACGAATGAAGGCACAAATTATTGAGGAGGCCAAGGAAGCCGCAACGGTCGAGGCCAACAAGGTGATGGAAGCCGCTAAGGTGTCGATAGAGCAGGAGCGCAAGGAAGCCGAGCTGCAATTCCGCAACGAGGTTAGCACATTCGCCATTCAGATTGCGGAGAAGTTGCTCCGTGAGCATATGGCTGACGAAAAAGCTCAGTCGCAGCTTGTAGACAAATTGCTGGATGAGATTGAAACGAAAAATTGATAATAATTTAAATCGTAAAAGATGAATGAAGGACTGATTCCGAGCCGCTATGCCAAAGCGCTGCACCTCTATGCCGAGGAAGCAGGCAAAGCCGCCGCCGTCTATGAGCAGACGGAGCGTCTTGCCGCCGGCTATGAGGCGCATCCGCAGATGTCGCGCGCGGTGGAAAATCCGTTTCTTCCGCTTGCCGACAAGCAGCAGCTGCTGCTTGTTGCGTCGGGCGCGGAGAACGACGGGTGTCTGGACAAGTTTTTCAAACTCGTTTTCAGCCATGGACGGGAATCCTTCATACGCTCAATGGCACTGGCTTATGGCAAGCGCTATCGCGATGTCAACAAGATTTCACAGGTTGAGGTTGCCACAGCGTCGAGCTTCAGCCAGGCTGTCATGGACAAAATCAAGGACTCCGTGCAAACTCATCTGAAGGGCCGCACCCTTGAATATCGTCAGCGCGTCGACGCTTCCCTTATCGGAGGCTTCACTGTGCGTGTCGACGGCGAGGTGCTCGACGCTTCGATGAGCAATGATTTAAGAAAATTGCGTTTAAAACTTCTAAGTAAGAAATAGAAAATGATTGACCCAAGTGAGATTTCAGACATACTGAAGCAGCAACTCGACGGCCTTAAAGGCAAGGCTCAGTTTGAGGAGGTTGGCACAGTGCTCAACGTTGGCGACGGTGTGGCTCACGTCTATGGTCTCGACAATGTGGAGGCAAACGAGCTCGTGGTGTTTGACAACGGCGCTACGGGTGTTGCCATGAACCTTGAGGAGAGCAACGTGGGCGTTGTGCTTCTTGACAAAGTCAATGAAGTGACCGAGAACATGTCGGTTCGCCGCACTGGTGAAATCGCATCAATACCTGTGGGCGAAGGACTGTTGGGCCGTGTGATCAACGTCCTTGGCGAGCCGGTTGACGGCAAAGGACCCATCGAGGGCTCTTTGATGCGTCTGCCACTCGACCGCAAGGCTCCTGGCGTAATCTTCCGTCAGCCAGTGAAGCAGCCGCTTCAGACGGGCTTGAAGGCAGTCGACTCGATGATTCCTATCGGCCGCGGTCAGCGCGAGCTTATCATCGGCGACCGTCAGATTGGCAAGACCGCCATCGCTATCGACACGATTATCAACCAGCGTCAGAATTATGAGCAGGGCAAGCCTGTTTATTGCATCTATGTGGCTATCGGACAGAAGGCTTCATCGATTGCTTCGCTTGTCAACACGCTGAAGAAATATGGCGCTATGGACTATACGGTTGTTGTGGCGGCATCGGCGAGCGACTCAGCCGCGATGCGCTATTACTCACCGTTTGCCGGCGCGGCTATCGGCGAGTTTTTCCGCGACAGCGGCCGTGACGCGCTGATTGTTTACGACGACCTTTCGAAGCAGGCGGTGGCTTATCGCGAGCTGTCGTTGATTTTGAAGCGTCCGTCGGGACGTGAGGCTTATCCAGGCGACATCTTCTATCTGCACTCACGTTTGTTGGAGCGAGCAGCGAAGATTATCGACAACGATGAGGTTGCAAAGAGCATGAACGACCTTCCGGAGGCTCTGAAGCCCATCGTCAAGGGCGGCGGCTCACTCACGGCGCTTCCAATCATCGAGACTCAGGCCGGCGACGTGTCGGCGTATATCCCGACCAACGTGATTTCAATTACCGACGGTCAGATATTCCTTGAGTCGGGCTTGTTCAACAGCGGTATCCGTCCGGCGATCAATGTCGGTATTTCGGTGTCGCGTGTTGGTGGCAACGCTCAGATCAAGGCGATGAAGAAGATTGCCGGCACATTGAAGATTGACCAGGCGCAGTTCCGCGAGTTGGAGTCGTTTACCAAGTTTGGCGGCGACATCGACCCCGTTACGGCGCGCACAATCGACAAGGGACGCAAGAACGAACGCCTGCTCATCCAGCCGCAGTATCATCCGATGGCCGTGGAGGAGCAGATTGCCGTGATTTTCTGCGGAACGCGCGGACTGCTGTCGGCAGTGCCGATGGACAAAGTCGCAGAGTTTGAAACAGAGTTTATCCAGATGCTGCAGGCAGGACACAAGTCGGATGTTCTCGACGTGCTTCGTTCAGGTCAGTTGACCGCCGAGGTAGAGGGCATTCTGACCGAGACCGCCAAGGCAGTTTCTGCTAAATATGCTCAATAAAGAAACGGAATTAGGTAATGTCAACGTTAAGAGAACTTAAGGGAAGAATCGGTTCGGTGGCGTCGTCGGAGAAAATCACCGGCGCTATGAAGATGATTTCATCGGCAAAGATGCACAAGGCGGAGCAGAATTTGAGCCGCTTGGTGCCATTCCGCAATCAGCTTCAGGGCATAATGGGCAACCTTATGCAGACCGACGCCGAGTATACTTCCGAGTTGACTGACGTTCGAGACGTGAAGACGGTGACAATAGTGGTGCTTGGCAGCGACGAGGGTCTCTGCGGCGCTTACAACATCAACATCTTCAAGGGCTTGCTCCGACATATCAATGAATTGCGCAAAGCCAACCCGTCGGTAATGATAAACGTGGTGCCAGTGGGCAAGAAGATTGTCAAGGCATCCGCTGTTGTCGCCGGCGACGGTGTTTCGGTTGAGCGCACCGAAGCCAGTCCGAAATCGGGCATCGACGGCATCCGCCGTCTTGTGGACACTCTTAAAGCCGACTATGTCGGCGGCAAGACCGACCGCGTAGAGGTGGTGTCGATGAAGTTTCTTTCGGCAGGCAAGCAGCGGCTCACCGTGCAGCAGTTGCTGCCAGTGTCGGCAGAATCCTTCGGCAAAGCCGATGGCCCGACAAACCGCCCGTATCTTTTCGAACCCGACGCCAACCGGATCTATAACGCTATTCTGCCGCTCTACGTTTTGTCGCTTGTGCAGGAAGTGTTTGGGCAGAACGCCGCCTCAGAGCAGGCAGCGCGCGTGATGGCAATGCAGAGTGCCAACGACAATGCAGTAAAGCTGCACGACTCTCTGAAATTGGAATACAACAAGCTGCGTCAGCAGGGTATTACGACAGAATTGCTCGACATACTCGGCGGCCAGGTTGAGAAATAGTACATGACAGACAACATCGGGAAGGAGGCAAACATACCGGACCTCCTTCCGGATGTTTTTAATGAATTTTTATGAATGCCGGTATGAGAAAAAACAGTTGACTGAACACAATAGAGTTATGAGTAGTGTAAAAGATTACTTCACCGGATTAGGCAAAGGTATGGTCAGCCTTTTGAAGGGAATGGAAGTGACAGGAAAGGAGTTCGTCACGAAGAAGGTGACGGAGGAATATCCTGACAACAGAGACAATTTGCCGGTAGGCGAACGTTTTCGTGGCACGTTGGAGCTCATCTATGATGAAAAAGGCAACCACAAGTGTATTGCTTGCGGATTGTGCCAAATGAACTGCCCGAACCAGACAATCCACATCGAATCGAAGATGGTGGAGCTGCCCGACGGGAAGAAGAAAAAAGTATTGGTGAAATATTTGTACGACCTTGGCAGTTGTACGTTCTGCCAGATGTGTGTTTCGGCATGTCCGCACCACGCAATCCACTTCACCAACAAGTTTGAGCATGCGGTTTATACGCGTTCGAAACTTGTGAAACAGCTGAATTATCTTCCGGAAAAAGACCCAGTAGAGGTTTGGAAGGCGCAGCAGAAGGCCAAGGAAGAGGCCGCAGCCAAAGCAGCGGAGGCGAAAGCCGCCGAGGCACCTAAAAATGAAACAACAGAGAAAAATTAATATAAAGTATATATGAATGTAGTAGGTAATTCAATCGTGTATTGCGTGATTGCACTGTCAATCATCGTATTCTCGGTTTTGTCGGTTACTTCGCGCAAAATCCTGCGTTCGGCCACTTACTTGCTTTTCACTCTTTTTGCCACGGCGGCACTCTATTTCCAATTAGGATATGAGTTTCTCGGCGCGGTTCAGATAGCAGTGTATGCAGGCGGTATCTTGGTGCTGTTCGTATTCTCGATTCTGCTCACAAGCAAACCCGGCAACAATGCCGAGCGTTTGGCATCCAAACGTAAAACACTCGGACTTATCGCAGCCCTTGCCGGTGTTGCCGTATGTGGCTACGCCTTGTTCTCATTCTTTGGTGGAGAGACAGCGTCATTGCTGTCGACGACCAGCGATGTGACGGTGGAGAAAATCGGACATGCCTTGCTTGGCACCGAGAAGTTTGAGTATCTTTTGCCTTTTGAGGCAATCAGTGTGTTGTTATTGGCATGTATAATCGGTGGTGTGGTAATCGCCCGTAAAAGATAATTGCAATGGATTTGACAATGCTTTATTATTTGGTGCCGAGTCTGGTGATGTTCGCCTGCGGCGTTTACGGTTTTATCACCCGTAAGAATTTGATCGCCATCCTTATCTCTTTGGAATTGATGCTCAACTCTGTTGACATCAACTTTGTGGTTTTCAACCGCTTTCTTTTCCCGGGGCAGATGGAGGGAATGTTTTTCGCCCTGTTCGCGATAGCCATCGCGGCGGCAGAGACAGCTTTGGCGATTGCGATTGTGATCAACATATTCCGCGCAGTGAAGAATGTTGATATCCAAAGTTTAACTAAAATGAAATATTAAGCTCATGGACTTGTCATTATCAATAATCACAATTCTGCTGCCGTTGTTCACGTTTTTCGTGCTCGGCCTTGTAGGCATGAAGATGCCTAAGCAGACTGCGGGAATTTTCGGAACGCTCTCTATGCTCGTCACAGCCGTTGTGGCTTATGGAGTTGCGTTGAGCTATTTTTTCAGCCCAGAGTATATTGTCGACGGAGTTCGCCAGGCTCAGGTGGTCTATGATGCCACATGGCTTACGTTCGGCGAGAACTTGAAGGTGACGCTCGGCATCTATATCGACCCGATTTCGGCGATGATGCTTATCGTTATTTCAACGATTTCGTTCATGGTGCATCTCTACAGTCTCGGCTATATGCACGGCGAGAAGGGATTCCAGCGTTATTATGCGTTCCTTTCATTGTTTACGTTCTCGATGCTCGGACTCGTTGTTGCCACCAACATCTTCCAGATGTTTATCTTCTTCGAGATGGTGGGAGTGTCGTCATATCTTCTGATAGGCTTCTACTATGAGAAGGCAGCCGCTGTGGCAGCGTCGAAGAAGGCGTTTATCGTGACTCGTTTCGCCGACCTCGGCTTCCTCATCGGTATAATGCTTTTGGCTTACTATTGCGACACGTTCGACTTCAAGTCGCTGATGTCGAACCCAACGGGAATCCTCACAAGCTCGGCAGGCGTTACGTTTATGGGCTGTTCAGCCGCATCGTGGGCGTTGGCTCTGATTTTCATCGGCGGTGCCGGTAAGTCGGCGATGTTCCCGTTGCACATCTGGCTTCCAGACGCAATGGAAGGCCCGACACCAGTTTCGGCGTTGATCCATGCCGCAACGATGGTTGTTGCCGGTGTGTTCTTGGTGGCACGTATGTTCCCGATGTATCTTGGCACACCGGAGGTGCTCGACCTGATCACCGTCACCGGTGCAGTCACCGCGCTTTATGCCGCAGTTGTGGCATGCGCGCAGACCGACATCAAGCGCGTGCTCGCGTTCTCAACGATTTCACAGATTGCCTTTATGTTTACGGCGCTCGGCGTAGCCCGTCCGGAACTTCACGAGGGCGTAGGCTATATGGCGTCAATGTTCCACTTGTTTACACACGCAATGTTCAAGGGCTTGCTCTTCCTTTGCGCCGGCGCCATTATCCACATGGTGCACAGCAACGAGATGGACGCCATGGGCAACCTCCGCAAGTATATGCCGATAACCCACATCGCATTCCTTATCGCATGTCTCGCTATCGCAGGTATACCTCCGTTTGCAGGCTTCTTCAGTAAGGATGAGATTCTTGTCGCCGCTTATCAGTACAGCCCGTTCTGGGGAGTGTGGATGTCGGCAGTGGCAGGTTTGACAGCATTCTACATGTTCCGTCTTTACTACCGCATCTTCTGGTGGAACAAACCAGACTACAGCCACCACACACCGCACGACTGCGAGTGGGTAATGACCCTCCCTCTGATTATTCTTGCGGTAATCTCGTGTGTGGCAGGCTTCATTCCATTCGGCAGCTTCGTCACCTACGACGGCAAGGAACTCATCACCCATCTTGACATGGGCGTGGCAGGCACCAGCGTAGTAGTGGCAGTGGTTGCCATCGTGATTGCCACAGTGCTCTACCGCAAGGAGAACGCGATGCCCGACCGTATCGCCGGCTCGATGAAGACCCTTCACCGTGCGGCTTACCGTCGCTTCTATATGGACGAGATTTATCAGTTTGTCACACATAAAATCATCTTCGGCATCATCTGTAAGAGCATCGCATGGTTTGACCATACGATTGTCGACGGCACGATGAACGCCCTTGCAGCCGTGACAAACCGCGCATCCTTCGCAATCCGCAAACTTCAGTCGGGATCCATCCAGATGTATGTTTGGGTCTACCTGATCGGCGCATTGCTTTTGGCGGCAGTGACATTCGTAGTATTAATTTAAAGTTGACGGAATAGATAAAAAATAAAGTTATGTTTAATATACTTTTCTTATTCGTTATAATTCCTGTGCTGACGCTCGGCGCGCTGTTTCTGACGCGCAACGTCAAGCAGGTGCGCGCCGTGGCAGCCACCGGTGCGTCGCTGCTTCTGATTGCGGCGGCGTATCTCTGCTACGAGTTTGTAGGCGCGCGTGCCGCCAATCCGGACGCACCGATGCTCTTCACCGACAGTTATATGTGGTTTGAGCCGCTCAACATTCATCTGGCAGTTGGCGTAGACGGCATCTCCGTCTTGATGATAATGCTTTCGGCAATCATCGTGTTTACAGGCACATTCGCTTCGTGGAAAATCGAGCCTCTGACAAAGGAGTATTTCCTCTGGTTCATCCTTCTTTCAACCGGAGTGTTCGGCTTCTTCATCTCGATTGACCTGTTCACAATGTTTATGTTCTATGAGGTTGCGCTCATCCCGATGTATCTTCTCATCGGAGTGTGGGGCAGCGGCAACAAGAACTATGCTGCGATGAAGCTGACCCTTATGCTTATGGGCGGCTCGGCATTGCTTCTTATCAGCATCCTCGGCATCTACTATCACGCAGGCCATACGATGAACCTTGTTGAGATTGCACAACACGGCGTAGACCTCGACTGGCAGAACGCATTGTTTGTTTGCGCATTCGTAGGATTCGGCGTGCTTGGCGCGATGTTCCCGTTCCATACATGGTCGCCCGACGGTCATGCATCGGCGCCTACAGCAGTGTCAATGCTCCACGCCGGCGTGTTGATGAAGCTTGGAGGCTACGGCTGCTTCCGCATCGCCATCTATCTGATGCCTCATGCAGCCATGCAGCTCGGCTGGATATTCATGATTCTTACGGGTATCAGCGTGGTCTACGGAGCGTTTGCCGCCTGTGTCAAGACCGACTTGAAGTATATCAACGCATATTCTTCGGTCAGCCACTGCGGCTTGGTGCTTTTCGCCATTCTGATGCTTAACCAGACAGCGATGAGCGGTGCCGTAATGCAGATGCTCTCACACGGTTTGATGACAGCGTTGTTCTTCGCCCTCATCGGTATGATCTATGGCCGCACACACACCCGCGACGTTCGCGAGATGGGCGGCTTGATGCAGATAATGCCGTTCCTTTCGGTTGGCTACATCATCGCCGGTCTTGCATCGCTCGGTTTGCCGGGCTTGAGCGGATTCGTGGCAGAGATGACCATCTTCTTCGGCTCGTTTGAGAACACAACAATCTACAACGCCGTTCTCGGCGACGGCAACCTCTTCCGTCACACGTTTGCGATTGTCACCACAACGTCGATTGTGATTACGGCAGTCTACATTCTGCGAGTTGTCGGCAAGTTGCTCTTCGGCAAGGTTCAGAACGAACACCACCGCGAGCTCGACGACGCACATTGGTATGAGCGGTTCTCGACCGTCACATTGATGCTCGCCATCGCAGCGATCGGCTGTTTCCCGGATATGGCCAACCTTATCCTTCGCGACAGCTTCGGTCCGATTGTAGAACACATAATGACTTATGCACAGTAACAATAAAGTAACGGACTATAAAAGAAATTGAAATTATGGATTATTCACAGTTTTTATTGATGCACCACGAAATCGGACTCCTCATCGTGTTCATTCTGGTGTTCCTGTTCGATACTTTCGGTTGCAAGAAAGTGCAGGGTTCGCTCTCGGTGACCGCATTGGTGCTTTTCGGCGCCTTCACAGTCTATGGCTTCTTCGCCCCGCAGCAGACAGGCGAGGCATTCGCCGGGATGTATGCAACGTCGCCTATTGTAGCGTCGATTAAGAATATTCTCAACATCGGTATGTTTATCGTCCTGTTGCAGTCCATCAAATGGAACAACAGCGAGACGCAGTCAGTGCGCCGCGGCGAATTTTTGGAATTGATGCTTGTCACATTGTTCGGCATGTACCTTATGGTGTCGGCACGCCATTTCCTTATCTTCGTCATCGGTCTTGAGACAGCCTCACTGCCATTGGCAGCGTTGGCGGCGTTTGACAAGAAGCAGTATGAGAGCCACGAGGCAGCCGTGAAATATCTTTTCACAGCCGTCTTCTCGTCGGCAATCTATATGCTCGGACTGTCGTTTGTCTATGCCTTCACAGGCTCTCTGTATTTCAGCGACATCGCTGCATCGGTGATGCTTGTCGACGGGCAGTTCCTGCTCTATGTCGCTATGGCGTTTGTAATCGCCGGCATCGGATTCAAGATATCCCTTGTTCCGTTCCACTTGTGGACCGCCGACGTATATCAAGGCGCTCCAACCTCGGTCACATCCTATCTGTCGGTAGTGTCGAAAGGCGCGGCAGCCTTTGCAGCGTTCGTAGTCTTGACACAAGCCTTCGGCGCGGTCTACAGCCAGGTTTGGGAATGGATGCTCTACGCGTTGATTATCCTCACCATCACACTCGGTAACCTTTTCGCCATCCGTCAGACCAACATGAAGCGCTTCCTTGCGTTCTCCTCGATTTCGCAAGCCGGCTACATCATGCTCGGTGTGATAGCGTGCAACGCCACCGGTGTTGCGTCGTTGAGCTATTATGTGCTTGTCTATGTAGTTTCAAACCTTGCAGCTTTCGGCGTTATCCAGGCAATTGAGAACGCCACAGGCAAGGTTGATATGACCGACTATAACGGACTTTACAAGACCAATCCGAAACTTTCGTTCGCCATGATGCTCGCCATGTTCTCACTTGGCGGTATCCCACCGTTCGCAGGTTTCTTCAGCAAGTTCTTCATCTTCTCCAGCGCGCTGGAGGGAGGAAGCGTTGCCGTCTACGTCCTCGTGTTCATAGCATTGCTCAACACGATTATCTCCCTCTACTACTATCTGCTTGTAGTGAAGGCGATGTTCATCAATCCGAACGACAATCCAATCGCCACGTTCAAGAGCCATTGGAGCGAGCGTGCCGGACTGGTGGTCTGCGTGGCAGGCATCATCCTTATTGGTCTTGCAAGCTGCATCTATACAGCGCTTAACCACGCTGCCGCAGCAGGTTTCTAACCGAACAATTGTAACAGTCAACATGGCGGGGCGACTCCTTGTGGAGCCGCCCCGCTTTAGCGTTTGTCCAAACGTCATTGTCCTCGTTTGAATGAAACGCGGAAATTGTATAAAACTGACATAAAGATAAAAAATTGGGATGTCATGGCGGCATTCCAATTTTTTTATGCTAAATTTGTGGTGTAAATGTGCAATAAGGGGGAGCATTTTGTCAAGGAGTCATCAATATGAAGCCTTAGGATTTGATATCTCTTGCATGAGACAACCATTTGAACGAAACCCAAAACAAGACCTGACAAGGAGATGAAAATAATAGCAGACAGCAGTGCGTCACGAACAGAATGGGCATTGGTCGACGGCGCAACCGTGGTGGAACATGCTTTTACAAAAGGCTTGAATCCGTTCTTCCACACCCGCCGCGACATCAGCCACAGCATCCGTCTTGAACTTCCGGAGGCGTTTTTCAAGCGTCGTTGGGAGCGAATCCATTTCTATGGAGCCGGCTGTACGAGTCCGGAAAAGAAGAAGATTGTCGAGGCGTCGCTTGTTGCGCAGTTCAAGACTCCGGTCACCGTCGAGAGCGACCTTCTCGGCGCAGCCCGCGGGCTGCTGATCAACGAGGCGGGCATAGCCTGTATTCTCGGCAGCGGCTCCAACTCGTGCTATTACGACGGCCGCGCGATAGTGAAGAATGTGCGCTCGCTCGGCTATATTCTTGGCGACGAGGGCAGCGCCGCGTATATCGGCAAGCGATTTCTCAGCGACTGCCTGAAGGACATTGCTCCGGCGCAGCTTGTCAACGACTTTTTCGAGTATATCAATCTGTCGCCCGACGAGATAATGTCGGCAATCTACGACCATTCGCTTCCGAGCAACACGTTGAGTGTCTATTCCCGATTCTTGATGGACAAGCTCGACCAGGACTACGTCTATCGTCTTGTGCGCCATGCCATTGACGCATTCTTCCGCCGCAACGTGCTTCAGTATGACTATGAGGGCAAGACCGTCTGCTTTGTCGGCTCCAATGCGTGCGCCTATAGCGGGGTGCTGACCGAAGTTGCAGATTCCTACAACATAAAGATTAAAAAAATCGCACCAAGCTCGATGCCAGGGCTTGTTAAGTATCATTCTACAGACAGATAACTTGCCGGCACGGACGCTTGGCGACACTCGCAAAGTTTTCGGCCGGCTTTTTTTTGAGGGAAACGGTTCTAAAAATCTGTGTTGAAATATTAAATAATGTTTTACCGATAAAGATTTGAATCAATAAATTTTTCTTGAATAGGCATATTATCGTAAATTTGCAAATAAAGCAGATACTACTTAAAATCAAACAATAATACTCAAAAAAAGGAATGATGCTAAAGGTTTTGCTACTGGCAGCTGCAACGATTGCCACAATGGGAGTGGTCAATGCGGAATTCAAGCCGCTTGACGCCGCCACACAGGGGCGTATTGCCGTTGTTTTGAACGAGAATTTGCCAGCCAATCTTGGTATAGGCAAGGTTGCCGTTGACTCGGCAATGATTGATGTTGAGAATTCAAAATTGAAGCTCGACATGAATGCCGCGTATGGCTATGTGCCGGAACTTGCCGGCTACAACGCGATGGTCAAGAGCAAGGTGGCAATGATGTTTGACAAGCCTTACAGCGTAGAAGTGACAGTTGGCGGAGTGCCTGTCGAGCGTCTGTATTCCGACGCCGGCTATTCCTACGTCCGCAAGTCGGAGAAGGCTCCGTTTGTCTACGCCCTCGACAAGACGCGTCACCCCAAGAAAGGTCTCGACGGCAAGGTTATTGCCATGTGGCAGAGCCATGGCTTCTATTTCGAGCCGAAATTGAATCGTTGGGAGTGGCAGCGCGCCCGCATCTTCCAGACCGTAGAAGACCTTTACACACAGAGTTTTGTAATGCCGTATCTCATGCCGATGCTTGAGAATGCCGGCGCTTATGTGATGAGTCCGCGCGAGCGCGACACGCGCCGTGCCGAGCTGATTGTGGACAACAACGGCGGCTTTGCAGCCGGCGCCTATGCGGAGAGCAACGGCACGGAGGCATGGAGCGACGGCGGCGCAGGTTTTGCATACAAGACAAAGACATACAAGGATTTCGAGAATCCGTTCCGCGACGGCACCTTCCGCAAGGTTGCGTCGACAAAGGGCAAAAACGCATCGACCGCTTCGTGGTCGGCCGACATACCCGAGGCAGGGTCGTATGCCGTCTACGTTTCCTACGCCACTCTTCCGGAGAGCACAGAGAAAGCCGTCTACACCGTTCACACAGCCGGTGGCGACAAGCAGTTTCAGGTGAACCAGCGAATGGGAGGCGGCACATGGATTTATCTCGGACATTTTGACCTGGCAGCCGGCAGCCATACCGTTGTCACGCTGACAAGCAACACCGGCAAGACCGGAGAGGTGGTCACAGCCGACGCCGTTAAAATCGGAGGCGGTATGGGCAACATCGAGCGTAGGATTGCCGACAATCTCACGGAAGAGCAAGTGAGCGACCTCAGCGCCGTCACGATGATCGACCGCCTGGCGCATAATTATCAGCTCAGCGGCTATCCTCGATTCACCGAGGGCGCACGCTATTGGTTGCAGTGGGCAGGAGTGCCCGACTCGGTCTATTCTCCGTCGCATGGAGTCAACGACTACAACGACGACTATCGTTGCCGCGGCTTGTGGGTCAACTATCTTGCAGGCGGATCGTCGGTGATACCCGGCAAGGCAGGCTTGAATATCCCCGTCGACCTTTCGTTTGCGTTCCACAGCGATGCCGGAACAACCAAGAACGACGATATAATCGGCACACTCGGCATCTACTGCACTAAGGGCGACAAGTATGCGAACGGCACCGACCGAATGAACTCACGTCAGCTCACCGATATGGTTATGTCGAATATCTGCAGCGATGTCCGCGCGCAGTTTGACTCGAAATGGATTCGCCGCGGCATGTGGGACGCCTCCTATTATGAGGCACGCGTGCCTGAAGTTCCGGCAATGCTTCTCGAATTGCTGTCGCATCAGAATTTCGCCGACATGCGCTACGGTCTTGACCCAACGTTCCGTTTCACGGTGAGCCGTGCCGTCTATAAAGGAATGGCACAGTTCTTCGCCGCCAAGGAAGGCCGCAGCGACTATATGATACAGCCGCTTCCCGTCAACAGTTTCGCCATCGCCAAAGTGAAGAAAGGCGAATACCGGTTGACATGGAAGGAAACCGTCGACACCTTGTGCGACCGCGCGCAGGCACAAAGCTACATTGTGAGCGAGCGCATCGGCGACGGCGCGTTCCGTCAGATAGCCGTAGTGAAGAAGCCGGAATATGTGGCCAAGATATCAGACAATGCCATCCACAGCTACCGCATTGTGGCAGCCAACGACGGTGGTGTAAGTTTCCCGTCGGAGATTCTCGCCCTCGGCGAGGCTGACGGCTCCAAAGGCGAAGTGCTTGTGGTCAACGGCTTCACGCGCGTCTGTGCGCCCGACTCGTTTGTAGCAAGTCCGGATGTGGCAGGATTCGCCAGCGCGAAAGACCACGGTGTGCCCTATATGTCGGACATCAACACCATCGGCGACATGTACGAGTTCCGCCGCGACATTCCATGGTATGACGACGACTCAGCCGGCTTCGGCGCCAGCCGTGCCGACCAGGAGGACAAAGTGATTGCCGGCAACACATTCGACTACCCAGCCATCCACGGCGCAGCCTTGATGGAGTCGGGCTACTCATTTGTGTCGGCAAGCGTTGCCGCCGTAGAGAACGGCAGCGTCGACATGAAGCGGTATAAACTTGCCGACCTTATCCTCGGCAAGCAGAAAGAGACACAAATCGGACGTGGCGAAGTGCCAAACCGCTTCCTTGCGTTTACGGCACCATTGCAGAAAGCCATCGCTGACTATACAGCCAACGGCGGCAGCATCCTCGTGAGCGGCTCTTATGTGGCAACCGACATTTGGGACAAGGCCAATCCCGACGAGGCGTCGAAAGAGTTTGCCAAGCAGACGCTCGGCTACCAGTGGCGCGTAGGACAGGCAACGATAGAGGGCAAAGCCCACACCGTTCCGACATATTTTGACTCGTTCGGCGATTTGAATGTGGAATACTACACCACGCTCAACGACAAATTCTACGCAGTGGAGTCGCCCGACGGCATCTATCCAGCCGACAAGACCAAAGGCTGCACGTTGATGCGCTACGGCGAGAACAATATCCCTGCAGCCGTCGTTGCCGACCAGGGCGGTTACCGCACCTGCGTGATGGGATTCCCGTTTGAGACTATCAAAGACGCCGCTTCCCGCCGCGCCTTGATGGGTCAGATAATGGAATTTTTCAACAAGAAATAACAGATTAACCCCAATAGAAAAATTAAAAATAAAATAAAAAATGAAAAGAATCGACTGTTTCATTCCGTTCATGAATGCGGAACAAGTGAAAAATACAGTGGCAGGTCTTAAGGCATGCGACTTGGTGCATAACATCTATCTGCTTGCCGGAGCCGACGCCCAGGGCGAAGTTGAAGGCTGCGAGAAAATTGCCATCGGCAATCTCAACAGCAGCGACACTATGAAGAAGATCGCTGCCAAGGCCGACTGCGACTACGCTATGCTCTACACAAAATACAACTCGTTGGAGTTCGGCATGTTTGCTGTTGAGCGCATGGTGAAAATCGCCGACGACTCAGCTGCCGGTATGGCTTATGCCGACCACTACAACGTGGTTGGCGACCAGCGTTCAAACGCTCCGGTCATCGACTATCAGCAGGGCAGTCTCCGCGACGATTTCGATTTCGGATCAGTGCTTCTTTTCAATGCAGCCGCATTGAAGAGCGCAGTAGCAAAAATCGACAAGGAATATGACTTTGCCGGTCTTTACGACGTGCGTTTGAAAATCACACAGGAAGCAGAGCTCGTTCACATCAACGAGTATCTCTATTCCGACGTAGAGCTCGACACACGCAAGAGCGGCGAGAAGATTTTCGACTATGTAGACCCGAAGAACCGTGGCGTGCAGATTGAGATGGAAGAGGCATGCACAGCCCACTTGAAAGCAATCGGTGGCTATCTTGAGCCAAAATTCAAGAAAATAGAGTTCAGCGCAGGCAACTTCGAGTATGAGGCATCGGTAATTATCCCCGTACGCAACCGTATCCGCACTATCCGCGACGCCATCAAGTCGGTGTTGAGCCAGAAGGCTGACTTCAAGTTCAACCTTATCGTTATCGACAACCACTCGACCGACGGCACAACAGAGGCAATCGACGAGTTCAAGGGCGACGACCGCTTGATCCACATCATTCCGGAGCGCAATGATCTCGGCATCGGCGGCTGCTGGAACGAGGGTGTTCATCATCCAAAATGCGGTAAGTTTGCAGTGCAGCTTGACAGCGACGACGTTTATCGCGACGAAAACACCTTGTCAATCATGGTCAACGCCTTCTATGAGCAGAACTGCGCTATGGTAGTGGGCACATACATGATGACCGACTTCAATATGAACATGATCGCTCCGGGCATCATCGACCACAAAGAGTGGACACCAGAGAACGGCCGCAACAATGCCCTCCGCATCAACGGTCTCGGCGCTCCGCGTGCATTCTACACACCGGTGCTCCGCGAAGTGAAGGTGCCTAACACCAGCTACGGCGAGGACTACGCACTCGGCTTGAACTTCTCCCGCGAATATCAAATCGGCCGTGTCTATGAGCCAGTCTACAACTGCCGTCGTTGGGACGACAACTCAGACGCATCGCTCGACGTAGTGAAGATGAACGCCCACAACCTTTATAAAGACCGCATCCGCACATGGGAGCTCCAGGCGCGTATTGCATTCAACAAAAAGAAATAAGAGGCAATGGGTATAAACATATCAGAATTTTTCGACCGTCAGCTGCAGGTGTGGGACACCGCCCGTAATAATTTCGAGGCTTTGAAGAATGTCAAGGTCAAGGAATTCAACGTCGACGGCACCACAATCAAGGTGCAGTTCAATCCCGGACGCATTGTTTCGTCGGCAGCCAAGGTCGACGCCAAATCGCTGAAAGAACGCAAATGCTTCCTCTGCGCAGCCAATCGTCCGGCTGTGCAGGAGGGCATTGCCTGGGGCGATGACTACACAATACTCATCAATCCGTTCCCGATTTTCCCGCGTCATCTCACGATTCCGTGCAACGAGCACGTTGACCAGCTCATCAAGGGGCGCATCGCCGATATGATGAACCTGTCGCGCGACTTGGAGGGATTCACGCTGTTTTACAACGGGCCTAAATGCGGCGCGTCGGCACCTGACCACATGCACTTCCAGGCTGGCAACCGCGGCTTCATGCCGATGGAAGACCAGATGGCGTCGGCTGAGCGCGACATCATCGTCAGCGGCGGCAGCTTAGAGCTGTCGATTGTAAAGGGAATGTCGCATCCGTGCTTCTGCATCCGCACGTCGGCAGTCAACAAGGGTGAGAAGATGTTTGACCTTGTCTACAATGCACTGACGATACCGGAAGGTGAGCCGGAACCGATGCTCAACGTGCTGTGCTGGTATGAAGACGGACTTTGGACCATCCTTGTGTTTCCACGCAAGAAACACCGTCCGTCGTGCTACGCAGCCGAGGGCGACGCCAACATTCTTATCAGCCCCGCGTCGGTAGATATGGGAGGCGTGTTTATCACCCCGTTGGAGAAAGACTTCGAGAAGATTACCGCAGCCGACATCAAGACAATCTTTGACGAGTGCTGTCTCAGCGAAGCCGAATTATTGGAAATAGCCCAGAAACTTAAATAAAACCAGACCATTATGTCACAGCCACAAGTGAAAGTGGGCATTATGAGCAGCCCTGCGATACGGTTTGTCTTCCCGACAGCCTACAGCTTCGGCGGTCAAACCGTGGAAGGCGCACAGGAAGCCACCCTCAGCGATGGAAAAGTGCTGTGGGGCGGCGCGCTTTACGACAGCGTGGAGTTTACGCCCTGCGATGCCGAGAACGGCAGTTTTGAACTTATCGACGTGACCATCGGTGTCAATTTCCACTGGGAGCGCAAGGAGAACCAGTCGTTTCGCGGCTCTCTGCGCATCATCGTGGAAGGCGACAAGCTGACGGCCGTCAACATCCTTCCCATCGAGGAATATCTGCTCAGCGTCATTTCGTCGGAAATGAGCGCCACCGCCTCTCTTGAACTGCTGAAAGCGCATGCCGTGATTTCCCGCAGCTGGCTCTTGGCACAGATAGAGAAAAACAAGCAGCTTGCAGCCGAAGAAACGCCCTACAACCCATGCACACGCACAGAAGGAGAGCTGGTGCGTTGGTACGACCGCGAGGACCATGTTAATTTCGACGTCTGCGCCGACGACCATTGCCAGCGTTACCAGGGCATCACCCGCGAGTCGACAGCCACCGTGCGCGACGCCATCAAAGCGACGTGGGGACAGGTGCTCACCTACGACGGCACGCTCTGCGACGCCCGCTTCTCGAAGTCGTGCGGCGGAGTGTTTGAGCAGTTTGAAAACTGCTGGGAGCCAAAGCACTATCACTATCTTGTGGCACGGTTGGACAACGCCAACGCAATGGACTATCCCGACCTTACGGTCGAGGAAAATGCCCGAGAGTGGATACTTTCGTCGCCAGCCGCATTCTGCAACACCACCGACAAGCATATCCTCTCGCAGGTGCTCAACAGCTACGACCAGGAGACCACCGACTTCTACCGATGGACGGTGGAGTATGACCAAGCCGAGCTGTCGCGTCTTGTGCGCGAGCGCAGTGGCGAGGACTATGGCGACATCGTCGACCTGATACCCGTGGCGCGTGGCACGTCGGGCCGTCTTTACCGCTTGAAGATTGTCGGCACCAAGAAGACCTGCATCATCGGCAAGGAACTCGAAATACGCCGCACGCTGTCGCCGTCGCACCTTTACAGCTCCGCTTTTGTAGTGGAGAAGCAAGGCGAGCGCGACGGGCTGCCCGAACGCTTCGTGCTTAAAGGCGCGGGCTGGGGACATGGTGTCGGACTCTGCCAGATCGGAGCAGCCGTGATGGGCGAGAAAGGCTATGACTATAAACAAATCCTTCTGCACTATTTTATAGATGCGGAAATAACAAAACAATATTAAACTCCTGACATGAAAACTTCAAACAAGACAATATCTCCATGGTTTTGGGTTCCGACCCTGTATTTTGCAGAGGGCGTGCCTTATTTCGTGGTCAACAACATTTCCGTCATGATGTTCACCAAGATGGGTGTTCCTAATGGCGACATGGCATTTTTCACAACATTGCTTTATTTCCCGTGGTTCCTCAAAGGCTTGTGGGGTCCGCTCGTCGATGTTGTAAAGACCAAACGTTGGTGGATTCTATCCATGCAAGTGTTGATGACAGCACTGATGATTCTGCTCACCGTTACATTGCCAAAGCCCGACGTGGCGACCATCGCCTCCGGACAGACACCAATCAGCATGTTTACCATCACGCTGATACTGTTTATCATCGCGGCTTTTGCCTCTGCCACCCACGACATCGCCGCCGACGGCTACTATATGCTTGCCCACAGTCCGAGCAGCCAGGCAGCCTTCATCGGAGTGCGCAGCACGTTCTACCGCATCGCATCCGTATTCGGACAGGGTGTGCTTGTCTACATTGCCGGCTTGATTGAAACCTCTACAGGCGACATACCATGGTCATGGCAGGTTACACTCGGAGTCAGTGCCGTAGTGTTCTTCCTTGTGACTATGTATCATACGTTTATCCTTCCTCGTTCGGCCGACGACCGTCCACGTGTCTCAGCCGATACAGAAGGCAACGGCACATCAGGGCTTGCAGAGTTTGCAAACTCATTTGTTTCTTTCGTCAAGAAGCCGGGTTTCCTACTCGCGGTTGCGTTTATGCTTCTCTACCGCTTGCCGGAGGGATTCTTGATTAAGTTGTGCCAGCCGTTCCTCGTGCATTCAACAGCTGAGGGAGGTCTTGGCTTGACCACAGAGCTTGTGGGTCTTGTCTATGGCACATTCGGTGTCATCGCGTTGCTTGCCGGAGGTATTGTCGGCGGCGTGTTTGCATCGAAGGTGGGTTTGAAAAAAGCCCTTTGGCCTATGGCAGCCTGCATGACGCTGCCATGCCTCACATTCGTTTATCTTGCCATCGCACAGCCGTCTGACCCAATCGTGATCAGTGTGGCAGTCTGCATCGAGCAGTTTGGCTACGGCTTCGGTTTCACGGCCTATATGCTCTATATGATGTACTTCTCGGAAGGCGAGTTCAAGACATCGCACTATGCCATCTGCACGGCGTTCATGGCGTTGAGCATGATGTTGCCAGGTTTCGTGGCAGGTTATATTCAGGAGGCAATCGGTTATGTCAACTTCTTCTGGATGGTGATGGCATGCTGCATCGCGACTCTGATAGTCACTTATCTTGTTGACCGCAAGATTGACCCTAATTACGGTAAGAAATAATCAAGAAACAGAACAATGAAAAAAAAGATATTAACAATCGCTTTGTGTGTTGCGGCGGCGCTTGGCGCTGCTGCGGCGACGAAGCCGGGCGTGGAGGTGCTCCGCGACAATGATTTCAAGCAGCTTGCAGGCAAGCGTGTAGGTCTGATAACCAATCCGACAGGCGTTGACAACAACTTGAAGTCGACCGTCGACATTCTTCATGAAGCCAAAGGCGTTGAGCTTGTGGCATTGTTTGGCCCTGAACACGGAGTGCGTGGCAACGTGCATGCCGGCGACGAGTTTGGCAACACCACCGACCCAGCCACCGGTGTCAAGGTGTTTTCCATCTACGGTAAGACCAAGAAGCCGACCAAAGAGATGCTTTCCGGCATCGACGCCCTTGTCTACGACATTCAGGACATCGGCTGCCGCTCGTTTACGTTTGTCAGCACACTCGGTCTGGCTCTCGACGCCTGCGCTGAGAACGACATAGAGTTTGTGGTTCTCGACCGTCCGAATCCCCTCGGCGGCAACCGCGTTGAAGGCTGCTTGGTAGAGGATGGATTCTATTCGTTTGTCAGTCAGTTCAAGATTCCGTATCTTTATGGCATGACTCCGGGCGAGATGGCACGCTATCTCAATGGCGAGCGCGTGGCGCGCGGCGAGAAGGCAGCGAAACTCACAGTAGTGCCATTGAAGGGCTGGAAACGCTCGATGACATTCGACAAGACAGGAATGCCATGGGTGTTGCCTTCACCGCATATTCCACAGCCAGCCACGGCGTTCTACTATCCAGCCACCGGTATTCTCGGTGAGCTTTACTACGTTTCGATCGGCGTTGGCTACACCTTGCCGTTCCAGCTTATCTGCGCCGACTGGATTGACGCCGACAAGTTTGCAGCGCGTATGAACGCCCTCAATCTGCCGGGCACCAAGTTCCGCCCGATCCACGTGAAGCCGTTCTACGGAACAGGCAAGGGCGAGAACCTGCAGGGCGTGCAGTTCTATGTAGACGACGTGCCAGGCTCGAGCCTCACGCTCATCCAATTCTATGCGATGCAGGAGTTGGCGAAACTTTATCCAGAAAAACGCATATTCGACACAGCCACCGACAAGAGCCGTTTCGACATGTTCGACAAGGTGTGTGGCACAGACAAAATCCGCACACTCTTCTCCAAGAACTATCAGGTCAGCGATATGATTGACTATTGGAACAAAGACGCGGAAGCTTTTAAAGAAAAAGCCAAGAAATATTATTTATATAAGTAAGCAATGAAAGAAACCTATAAGTCGTATTTAAAAGAAATAAGCGTATTTATCCCACGCGAGCGCATCTACACAGACGAGATGCGCCGCCTGGCGTGGGGCACCGATGCCAGCTTCTACCGCCTTGTGCCGCAGATTGTGGTGCGTTCGAAGACGGAGGAGGAGGTGTCGCGTCTGCTTTCGGCAGCCCGCCGCCGTCGTTTGCCGGTGACGTTCCGTGCCGCCGGCACGAGTCTCAGCGGACAGTCGTTGAGCGACAGCATCCTCATCGTGGCAGGCAAAAATTGGGAAAATTATAAAATTTCCGCCGATGCGGAAACCATCACGATGCAACCGGGCATCATCGGTGAGCGCGTAAATCAGCTTCTGAAACCCTTTGGACGCATCTTTACGCCCGACCCGGCTTCTAAGAATGCGGCTATGGTAGGTGGAATCGTTGTGAACAATGCATCGGGAATGAACTGCGGCACGCATGCCAATAGCGACCGACAGCTTGTGTCGGCGCGCATCATACTTCCCGACGGCACAATCCTCGACACCGGCGATGCCGAGAGCAAGGACGCTTTCCGCAAGTCGCATCCCGACTTTATCAGTGGCATTGAAGCCATCCGCGACGAGGTGAACGCCGACAAGGAACTTGCCGACCGCATCCGTTATAAATATTCAATCAAGAATGTGACGGGCTTGAACATCCTTCCGTTTGTGCTTTTCACAGACCCGTTCGACATCATCACCCACCTTATGGTAGGTTCGGAGGGAACACTCGGATTTCTTGCCGAGGTGACGATGAAGACCGGTCACCTCTATCCTCACAGCGCCAGCGCGATGCTCTATTTCAAGGACATCAAGGACGCCTGCCGTGCGGTTGTGGCAATGAAAAACGGACCGGTGTTCAGTGCCGAGATGCTTGACAAGAAATCGCTGTCGAGTGTGAACGACACTACAGGGGAGGGCTTGACAGCCGTGCTTACGGAAACCAAAGCCGACACCAAGGAGGAACTTCAGGCAAACATCGACGCCATCAAGAAGATTCTTGAGCCGTTCGACCTGTTCAAGCCAGCATATTTCACCGACAAACCGGAGGAATATTCAAAATATTGGGCAATCCGTTCGGGAATCTTCCCGTCGGTTGGAGGTACGCGTCCGCTCGGCACGACGGTGCTTATCGAGGACGTTGCGTTCCACATCGAGAACCTTCCAGAGGCAACCGCCGACCTTGCCGACCTTCTTGAGAAATTCGGCTTCGACGATGCCTGCATCTACGGCCACGCCCTTGAGGGCAACTATCATTTTGTCATCTCGCAGTCGTTTGACACGAAAGAGAAGGTTGACCGCTACCGCACGCTGATGCAGGAGGTTGAGCATCTTGTCGTTGACAAATACGATGGCTCGCTGAAGGCGGAGCACGGCACCGGCCGCAACATGGCTCCGTTTGTCAAGCTGGAGTGGGGCGAGAAGGCGTTCGACGTGATGAAGCGTGTGAAGGCGTTGTTTGACCCGGAAGGGCTGTTGAACCCAGGTGTCATTTTCAATGACGATCCGGAGTGCTACATAAAGAACATAAAGCCACTGCCGCTGACAAATCCACGCGTAGACCGCTGTATCGAGTGCGGCTTCTGCGAGCGCAACTGTCTGACGTGCGGCTTCACATTGTCGTCGCGCCAGCGCATTGTCGTGCAACGCGAAATCAGCCGTCTCCGTGCCGACGGCGACTCTACTGGCTGGCTTGCCGCGTTGACAAAGCAGTTTAAATATCCGGGCATACAGAGCTGTGCCGGCGACGGCCTCTGCTCTACGTCGTGCCCGATGCAGATAAACACAGGCGAGATGATCCACGACCTGCGCGCCCAGGCATTGCCTAAGGGCAGCGCCGGCTACAAGGTCGGTGATTTCGCAGCCAACCATCTGTCGGCTGTCAAGTCGGCACTCCGTCCGGTGCTTTCCGCCGCAGGCGCCGCCCATGCCGTTATCGGCGACAAGGCAACAGATGCCGTTGGCCGCGGGCTGAGCAAGCTTGGCATGCCGATGTGGTCGTCGGCGTTTCCGCTGGCATACTATCCCCATGCGATAAAGACCCAGCCGTCGGAGCTGAAGGTGGTTTATTTCCCGAGCTGCATCAACCAGACCATGGGCAAGAGCAAGGGACAGTCGACACCGCTCATCGACAAGATGGTGGCTCTGATGGAGAAAGCCGGCTATGAGGTCATATTCCCGAAGAATATGAAAAACCTTTGTTGCGGCACCATCTGGGAAAGCAAGGGCATGCCCGACATTGCCGACCGTAAGGCCAAGGAGCTTGACGATGCCCTGTTTGAGGCATCCGACGGCGGACGCTATCCAGTGTTGTGCGACCAAAGTCCGTGTCTGCACCGCATGCGCAACACGATCAAGCGAGTGAAACCATATGAGCCGGTAGAGTTTATTTATGAGTATCTGGCGCCGCATCTGCGCTTTGTGCAGACCGACGAGCCAGTAGCACTGCATTTCACATGCTCTACGCGCCACATGAATCTTAACGACATGTTTGTGGCGTTGGCAGGAATGTGCACAACGAAGGTTGTTGTTCCCGAGGAAGTTGGTTGCTGCGGTTTTGCCGGCGACAAAGGCTTTACCGACCCCGAAGTGAACCGCTACGCTCTTCGCAAACTGCGCAAGCAGCTTGAGGCATCCGGGGTGAAGCGCGGCTTCTCCAACAGCCGCACCTGTGAAATCGGACTGACGGTGAATGGCGGAGTGCCATATCAGTCGATAGCATATTTAGTAGACGAATGTACAATTAAAAAATAACGATACGTAAAAATGGAACAAGAAGTGGCTTTGAAAAAGCCGAAAAGCAGAATCCTCGCGCTCGACATCCTGCGAGGCATCACCGTGGCAGGGATGATTATGGTGAACAATCCCGGCTCATGGGGCGCAATCTATGCTCCGCTTGAGCATGCAAGTTGGTTGGGTCTGACTCCGACCGACCTTGTGTTCCCGTTCTTTATGTTCATCATGGGTATCTCCACCTATATTTCGATGCGTAAATATCAGTTTGAATATTCCCATGCCACGCTGGTGAAGATTGTGCGCCGCACCATCGTGATTTTCCTTATCGGTATGGCTATCGCATGGTTCAGCCGTTTGTGCTACGGCCTTTACCGCGCCGACTCCGCCTTGCCTCTCAGCCAGCGCATTCTCGATGCCGCCAACAGTTTCTCCACCTTGCGTATACTTGGCGTTATGCCGCGTCTGGCACTCTGCTACTGTGCCTGCGCCATTGTCGCCATAGCCGTGAAGCACAAGTTTATTCCGTGGATTATTGCCGGAATATTGGTGGTTTACGGAGCGTTGTTGCTCATGTTCAACGGACTTGATTTCTCGCTTGACAACATTGTCTATGTGATTGACCACGCCGTCATCGGCGACGCGCATCTCTACCGCGACACCGCCACAACGGTTTCCGACACCGTGAAGATGGGTTCGTCGGTCTCTCTCGAAATCTATGAGACCCGCACACTTCCGATAGATCCGGAGGGTCTGCTCAGCACCCTTCCGTCGATAGCCCACGTGCTTATCGGCTTCTGCTGCGGATTTGTCATCGTAGAGGTGAAGGACAACCGCGAGCGTATGGAGAAATTCTTCCTTATCGGCACAATCCTTATGTTTGCCGGCTTCCTGTTCAGCTATGGAATGCCAATAAGCAAAAAACTCTGGACACCGACGTTTGCCATCGTCACTTGCGGTCTGGCTGCAAGTTTGCTGGCACTTTTGATATGGATAATCGACGTGAAGGGCTACAAGCGCTGGACACAGTTTTTTGAGGCTTTCGGCGTCAACCCGTTGTTTATGTATGTGCTCGGCGGCGTGCTCGGCATTTTGTTCAACACCGTTCCGGTGTTCGGGTTGTCGATCCACAAATGGATCTACGACGAGGCGCTCGTGCCGCTTGTCACCGACCGCACGTTCGCGTCGTTGCTCTACGCGTTGATATTCATCGGAATCAACTGGTCGATAGGATACGTTTTGTATAAAAAGAAAATATATATAAAAATTTAGATATGGTTTTAATTGCAGACTGTGGGTCAACCAAGATTGATTGGTGTGTCCTCAATGGAGACAAACTTGAGAAGCGCTTTTTCTCAACTGGTGTCAATGCGTTGCTGATGCCAGAGGAGAAAATCCGCGAGACATTTGAAAAAGAATTGGCACCGGAGGTTAAGGATTTCTCAATTGACGAAGTGTATTATTATGGCGCTGGTTGCCTCTCGGATGAGATTTGCTCAAACGTAAGCCGCTCAATTGCCGCTTGTGTGCCGGGAGCAAAGACAATTTCCGTCAACAGCGACCTTCTTGCAGCCGCCCGCGCGCTTTGCGGCACCGAGCCAGGCATCGCCTGCATCCTCGGCACCGGTTCAAACTCGTGCTACTACGACGGCAAGGAAATCAAGGGCAACGTGTCGCCGCTCGGCTATATCCTCGGCGATGAGGGCAGCGGCGCCGTGCTTGGCAAGCTGCTTGTAGGCGATGTGCTTAAAAACCAGTTGCCTAAGGCATTGTGCGAGAAATTCCTCAAGGAGTACAACCTCGACCGTATGGCAATCATCCAAAAAGTGTATAAAGAGCCGGCAGCCAACCGCTTCCTCGCTTCTTTGTCGCCGTTCTTGATTCAAAACATCGAGGAGCCGGCAATACACCGCCTGGTGCTCAATGCGTTCAAGGCGTTCTTTGTGCGCAACATCGAGAACTATGAAGGCTACAAGCAACTGCCTGTAAGCTTCGTTGGTTCGGTGGCTCACTACTATCGCGACGTGCTTGGCGAGGCAGCCAAAGCGCTCGACATCACTATCGGAAACATTATCAAGAGCCCTATGGAAGGCTTGTTGAAATATCATTCAAAATAAATTACAACAACTATTATGGCATTTGTGAAAATCAGCGAACAATCATCGCTCTACAATGACTTGGAAAAGAAGTCGGTACACGAAATACTTGAGGACATCAACACCGAAGACCACAAGGTTGCCGATGCCGTCAAACTGGCAATTCCTCAGATTGAGAAACTCGTGACGGGCATTGTGAAACGCATGAAGAAGGGTGGCCGTATCTTCTATATCGGTGCCGGAACTTCCGGACGTCTCGGCGTGCTCGACGCTTCTGAGATTCCGCCTACATTCGGTATGGACCCGGGATGGGTTATCGGCCTTATCGCCGGTGGCGACATTGCGCTCCGCAACCCGGTGGAGAACGCTGAAGACGACACTGCTCAGGGCTGGAAAGACCTTGAAAAGTATAACATCAACGAGAAGGATACGGTTATCGGTATCGCTGCTTCGGGAACCACTCCTTACGTTATCGGTGCATTGAAGGAGGCTCGCCAGCGCGGCTTGCTCACTGCGGCTATCACTTCAAACCCTGACGCACCGGTGTCGGAGGCTGCCGAAATTCCTATCGAGATGATCGTAGGTCCGGAATACGTGACAGGCAGCTCACGTATGAAATCAGGCACAGGACAAAAGATGATCTGCAACATGATCACTACGTCGGTGATGATTCAGATGGGTCGCGTGAAGGGCAACAAGATGGTGAACATGCAGCTCACCAATGCGAAACTCGTGGACCGCGGCACTCGCATGGTGTCGGAAGAACTCGGCTTGCCTTACGACGAGGCTAAGCGTCTGCTTCTCTTCCACGGCTCTGTGAAGCTTGCTGTCGACGCTTACCGCAGTGAACACTAATAATTGCTTTGTGACACAATGAAAAAGTCGATAATGGCGTCGCTGCTTCTGGCGGCGACGCTTTTTTCAAGCGATATGGCGGCTCAGGAGAAATATGTCTACAATGAATTCTATTTCCAGCGCTCCTCGCTTTTCAGCGAGCTGCCGGTGGGGAAGAAAGACATCGTTTTTCTCGGCGACAGCCAGACTAACGGTTGCGAATGGCACGAACTGCTCGGGATGAAGAACGTGAAAAACCGTGGCATCTCGTCGGACGTGATTCAGGGTTTCATCGACCGTGTCGACCCGATTGTTGAGGGGCAGCCGGCGAAGGTGTTTATTCTCGGCGGCGTAAACGACATCTCTCACGACCTTACTCCCGACAGCCTTTGCACGTCGATGGAGAAGCTGATTGTGAAAATCAAGCAAGGGTCGCCACGCACCAAAATCTACTTGCAGAGTCTGTTGCCTATCGACAACAGTTTCGGCCGCTACCGCAAGATGGTGGGCAAGGAGCAGGTGATTGTGGAGACCAACCGCCTGTATAAGGAGATGGCTGAGCGCCATGGCGTGACGTGGATTGACCTGTACTCAAAGATGGTAGACCCTGCCACGGGCAGCATGCGCAAGGGGCTCACCAATGACGGTCTGCATCTGCTTGGCGCCGGATATCTTGTGTGGCGCGACGCGGTGCTGCCTTATGTGAAGAAGTAGGGCGGCGGTCTTGCCGGAAAAAATATGCGGGGGGATGCAGGCATGAGTCTGCATCCCCTCGTTGCGCATCGTGCGAATGAGGCGTATTATTGGCGTCGCTCTCGCGGTAGGTTATGAAACAACGGCGGATGGAACTGAGCTCCATCCGCCGTTGTTGTGGTATGCTTGCCGTCCGTTTAGAAAGGGAGGTCGTCGCTGCTGCTGTTGCTGTCAGGTTGTGTGAAGTCTGGCATCGGTGCCGCAGGCTGTGCTGCGGGGCTTGGCGCGGCCGGGGCTTGAGTCGCGGCGGCATCGTCGGCTTTTTCGGCTTTCCAGCCTCGGATGCTTGTGTACCAGCGGTTGTTGTATTCGCGGCTTTCGATGTCGAAGCTTAGGCGGATGCGGTCGCCGATTTTGATCCAGTTGTATTGGTCGGCGCGCTCTCCGAAGAAGTCGAAATGCACTTTCTTAGGGTATGTCTCTTCTGTTTCGAGCACGTATTCTTGTTTCTTCCAGTTGTTTCCCGCTTGAGAAACGCCGCTCTGAGGCGGAAGGACTACGATGATTTTACCTGTAATTTCCATGTCTGAGAATTATATTTTTATTGTTGTTTTTTCGTTGTGGCAAACTTACTGAATTTTTCCGGATTTTCGGGCTTTCCGCTGCATTATTGTTTGAGCATCGAGAGGAATTCCTGTCGGTATTCAATTTTTTCGAACACTCCGGAATATTCGATGGTCTGCGTTGTGGAGCATTCTTTTTCCACTCCGCGCATGCGCATGCACATGTGGGTTGCTTCGCAGAATACGATTACGCCTTTGGCGGAGAGCTCGCGTGTCAGCAGGTCGCAGATTTGTCGTGTCATGCGTTCCTGCACTTGCAGCCGTCGGGCGAAGACGTCGACCGCGCGTGCGATTTTGCTTAGTCCCACGATGTTTCCGTCGGGGATGTATCCTATTGCTATTTTTCCGAAGAAAGGCAGTATGTGGTGCTCGCAGAGCGAATGGAACTCGATGTCTTTGACAATCACCATCCGTGAGCCTTCGTGGCTGAATATAGCGGATTTCACGATTTTGTCGGCGTCCTTGCGGTAGCCGGAAGTCAGGAATGCCATTGCTTTTGCGGCGCGCATAGGTGTTTTCACCAGCCCTTCGCGGGAGGTGTCTTCGCCGAGCAGCGAGAGGATTGCTTCGTAGTGCTCGGCAATTTTGTTTACTTTCTCAATGTCTAAACCGTCAAGTTGTTTCTTGTTGTCCATTCAAATTATGCTATTCGTAAACTTTAATTCTGTCTCTAACCACGCGCATGTCGCCCGCCAGGGCTGGGAATTTCGCTCTGAGCGCTCTTAAAGCCGAGTGTGCTGCCTCTTGTGTTGTGAAGTCGCCCACTCTGAGTCTCCAGTACGGGGCATTGTATGTGAGATAGAGCCCGTAGCTTGGGAATTGCTTTCCGATGTTGGCGGCAATCTGCTGCGCTTTTGCTTTAGCTTGCCTTTGGTTGTTGTCGGAATACACTTGTATGCGGTATCCGGCGCGGTGCACGGCGTGTCGTCGCTGCGTGGTTGTGGCAGGCGATTCGTCGGTGTCGCTCTCATGTCTTGCTGACGGCTGTCTCACTTCGGTGGTGTCGATTACGGCCAGCGCTTCCACACCGTCGCTGCATGTGATTGTCACCCGTCCGTTGGAGTTTGTCCGGATGGTGTCGGCTATTGAGCGCACGTTGTGCTTGCCCGGCTGCGCTGAGGCGGGAGCCATCGCCGCCGTTATGAGGGCGGCAGCCGCGAGGATTGCGAAGTGTTGTTTTTTCATCAGTTTTTTTGTCAAAAGAAGCGTCAAAATAAGTAGACTGCAAATGTAGTGAAAAATCACCACATTTGCAGTCTCTGTAAGTATGTAAATTGTTTATGCTTTATTAAAAAGCGTCTACAATGCCCATGAAGTCTTCAGCCTTCAGAGCGGCGCCGCCGATGAGACCGCCGTCAACGTTAGTCTTCGAGAAGATTTCCTTGGCGTTTGACGGTTTGCAGCTACCGCCGTAGAGGATTGAGATTTCCTCAGCCACGTCGTTGCCGTATTTGTTGGCGATTGTCTTGCGGATGAAAGCGTGGATTTCCTCAGCCTGGTCAGCAGTGGCAGTTTTGCCAGTACCGATAGCCCAAACCGGCTCGTAAGCGAGGATGATTTTCTTGAAGTCGTCGGCAGAAAGGTGGAACAGAGCGTCCTCTACCTGCTTTTTCACAACGTCGAAGTATGTGCCGTTCTCTCTCTCTTCGAGCACCTCGCCGATGCAGAAGATAGGAGTAAGGCCGTTTTCAAAAGCCAAAGCCACTTTTTCTTTGAGGATTTCAGAAGTCTCGTGGTAGTACTGACGGCGCTCAGAGTGACCGAGGATCACGTATTTAGCACCAGTTGAAGCAACCATAGCGCCGCTCACTTCGCCAGTGAAAGCGCCTTTGGCCTTGTCAGCGCAGTTTTCTGCACCGAGACCGAGTTTGCTGTCGTCGATAACCGCCTTGACCGAAGCCAAGTGGGTGAAAGGGACACAAATGATAACGTCGCAGTTAGGAGTGCGGCTCTTCAAAGCGTCGTTGACTTCAGTTGCCAATTTGACACCTTCTTGAAGTGTCGTGTTCATTTTCCAGTTACCTGCTACAATGTTTTTTCTCATTTTTGTAATATTTTTTAGAATTCTGAATTTTTGAACAAATTCCCTATATGCGGCAAGTTTTTTGATGCCTCATATTCGGGTGCAAAGGTAGTGCAAATTTTTGGTTTTTCGATAAACAAGTGTTTGGTTTTCGCAATGAAAGCGTCAAAAAGCGTCAGTTCAGGTCGCTGTCGGTGGCGTTGGGGAGGGCTGCCTGTTGTCGGAAGTTTTTTTCGACTTGTTTTTCTTCAGTCTTGCGAGTTTGAATAATAGCGGAGCCCTGTTGATTGTCAGCAGAGCCGCCATGCCGATTGCGAGCGCCAGCATCAGCGACAGGAAGTATTCGTAGTCTTCGCCCATCGATTCGGTGTAGGTCTTGATGTCCAGGTGTTTGCCTTTCGTGGCGTTGTCGAAGTCAGCATAGAAGTCGGTAAACGACGACTTGTAGGCAATCTTTCCGTCGGCCACAATCACCACCGCCGGGTTTCCGCGGGCAATCTGTTTTAGCTGGCTGTCGTCCATGCGGTATACGGGGTAGTCGGCCATCGACAGTTCTCTCCATTCGTCGAGTTGCTTTTCGTCAGAGCCCGTGAGGCATATCATCTGGTATCCGCTGTCGGCGGCGAGGTCGTTGATGTCGTTGAGGCGGAAGTTTGTCAGCGAGTTTATTTCCTCGATGTCGGGAATCAGCAGCAGCAGAGTCACGCCTTTTTCCGGGATGAGGTTGTCGGCGGCGGAATTGTCGCCGTCGTAGGCGGTTATTGGTGAAGCCTTCCTGTCGGCTTCGTGGTTCACGACGGTTTCCCTGCGGTCGACAAACGTCCATGACGCGTCGGGCAAGTTGTTGATTGAAAACTCTTTTGTGACTCCGTTTTTCTCATATATGAATACGTAGTTGCTGTCGTCGAACGATTCGCCGGAGTTGGTCAGCACTGTCCCCACTTTGTATGGGCGGAAGTCGATCATCGGCTGGAAGTAGTATCCGTAAGCCATAACAATCATCGCCACGATGGCAGGCATGGTGAGCGTGAGCCATTGCACGGCAGGGCCGTAGAGGCTGCGCAGCCTCTTGTTGCGCAACAGCAGATAGGCGAGGGCGGCCGTCAGCGCCACGTTTTTCCAGAACGTAGCCGTGTTTCCGAGGGTCCATGCCTCTCCGAAGCATCCGCAGTCGGGGACAGGGTCGCAAGCCATCACGTAGGCCGACAGCGGCAGCATGAACGCCATGCAGCACAGCAGAGCAATCACCGTGGCGCGTCGGAACGAGCCGATGACGAGCATCAGTCCGGCAAGAAACTCAAAAAGCGGCAACGCCACCGCCATCATTCCGGCAAACGGCATTGCCCACGACCATCCGAACGCAGCCAGATAGTCGTCGATTTTGTAGCCAACGCCCCAGATGTCGATAGCTTTAGCAAGTCCGGAGAGCACAAACGTTCCGCCGACCGCCAGTCTCAGCGCCAGCACAGTCCATCTTGCGGCAGTTTCCCGCCAATGCGGAGTCGAAGAGTGGCTATTTGTCATAACTCAGTTTGATGAGCGCAAACAGAGCGTAGTTTATCATGTCCATATAGTTGGCGTCGATGCCTTCGGAGATGATTGTCTTTCCGTTGTGGTCTTCAATCTGCTTGGTGCGTTGCAGTTTCGACAGGATAATGTCGGTGTATGAGCTGACGCGCATCAGTCGCCACGCCTCGTCGTAATCGTGGTTTTTGGCGAGCATCAGCCGTGTGGTCTCGCCAATCCATTTGTCGTAGAGCGAGAGCGCCTCTTCGGCGGATATGTCGACTTGGTCGGCTGCTCCGAGCTCCAGTTGTATCAGTCCCACCACGCCATAGTTGACGATGCCCACGAATTCCGGCTGTATGCCTTCGTTCACCATCGCCTCGCCTTTGGTTTCGAGCGAGCGTATGCGTGAAGCCTTGATTAGAATCTGGTCGGTGAGCGACGACGGGCGGAGTATGCGCCACGCCGCGCCGTAGTCTTTCAGTTTTTTCTCGAAAATCTCGCGGCAATCTTTTATCGCCGTTGCAAATTCTTGTTCTGTATTGTGGTTTGCCATAGCTTGTCAGAGTGATTTGTTGATACTTTCAATGTAGTCGAGCAGCTCTTCGCGGCCGCGGAAGTCGGAGCTTGAAGTGATGAATATCGGCGGCAGTTCTTCCCAAAGTTTCGAGAGTTCCTCCTTGTATGCCGCCACCATCTTTTTTCCGGCTATCGGACCGAGTTTGTCGGCTTTCGTGAAAACGATGCTGAACGGGATTCCGTTCTCTCCGAGGAAGTTTATAAACTCGAGGTCGATGGCTTGCGGCTTGTGGCGTATGTCGACGAGCACAAACAGGTTGGTCATCTGATGGCGGTGGAGCACGTAAGAGTCGATCATCGTGCGCAGCTTCTCGCGGGCGTCTTTGCCCCTCCTTGCGTAGCCGTAGCCTGGGAGGTCGACGATATACCAGCTGTCGTTGACCAGAAAATGGTTTATGAGCATAGTTTTTCCGGGGGTCGACGATGTCATGGCCAAGCCTTTTCGGCCGGTCAGCATATTGATGAGCGATGATTTGCCCACGTTCGACCGTCCGATGAATGCATATTCAGGCGTGTCGCCTTCCGGACATTTTCTCACATCGGAGTTGCTTATAACGAATTTCGCGTCTTTGATTATCATTGGCGTGTTTGTTTTATGCAAAGTTAGCGATTATTTGTCAATAACCGCAGTGTGTGTTGCGGAATTGGCGCATTTCTGACTTGTTTTTGTGTTCTCTTATGCTTATGTGGGCAACAAATCCGCCCACATAAGTTAAACTATTGTTAATGCGTGATATTTTTTTAGGCTTACGCTTGTGGATTAGTCAAAACTCGATACCTTTGCAATGTGTTTTTCATGGTATTAGATTTAAGGTTAATTAAGATTGGTTGTCGGGAGACAATCAATTTTTTTTATGCCTATGCCCCATGCGCGCAGCTGCGTGTAAGTAGCGGCACAAAAAAAGCCTCCGAGGGGAGGCTTTTTGAGAAGTAGGGGGGAGCGTTATTCGCTTTTTTCTTTGTCGCTGTTGTCGGTCGACTCGTCATGGCTTTCGGGGATTATAACGAAGTCGCAGAGTTTGCCTTCGTTCTTCTCCAGTTTTTCCTCCGAGAGGATTTCGATGTCGAGTTTGTTTTTGTTGTTGTAAACGAGTCCCATAGTGAGTTATGCTTTTTTGTGTTTGAGCCGCAGCACGAGGTGCACGAGCTCGCCTATCCACACTACCGCCGACGATGCGATGATCAGTCTCAGCCAGTCTTTCCAACCGAGCGGCACTACGTTGAGCATTTCTCCGCCGAAGGTGACAATCAGCACCTGTCCGACGATGATTATCGCGGCAGTCAGGAAGAACACCTTGCTGTCGCGCAGACGGCTGAATCCGGAGTAGTCGCTTTCAAAACTTTTCGCGTTGAAGAGGTTCCAGAACTGCAGCATCACGAAGAAGGTGAAGAACAGAGTCACGTCGTATGCGTTCATCTCAGCGTTGCTGAAGTTGAGGAAGCTTGCGAAGAAGTCGGGCAGGTTGAAGCCGTCGAGCGAGTCCACTTGGTTTGCCTTCAGATACTGCATGAATCCGAACAGCACGACGACAAACACAGCGCTGACTCCGATGATAAACCATTTCATCGTGCGGTTGATGATGAAGTCGTTGAGCCGTCGCGGCTTGTTGCGCATCACGGCTTCGTTTGGCGGCAGCGAAGCGAGCGCGAGGGCTGCGAAAGCGTCCATTATCAGGTTTACCCACAGCATCTGTGTGACGGTGAGCGGCGACTGCTGTCCGGTGAATGCACCAATCAGCACGATGGTGCAAGCCACGAGGTTTACGGTGAGCTGGAAAAGGATGAACCGCTGGATGTTTTGGTAGAGCGACCGTCCCCACATCACGGCTCTTGTGATGCTTGCAAACGAGTTGTCCATGATTGTAATGTCGCTTGCTTCCTTCGCAACCGATGTTCCGTCGCCCATCGACAGTCCCACCTGTGCGGCGTTGAGGGCAGGGGCGTCGTTTGTTCCGTCGCCGGTGACAGCCACCACTTCGCCTTGCTGTTGCAGCAGTCCGACGAGTCTTGACTTGTCGGTAGGACGTGCGCGCGACATAATCTTTATGCGGCGTGCCGCCTCGGCAGCGTCGTTGTTGTCGAGGGCAGCGAAGTCGGGTCCGGTTATTATGTTGCTGTCATTGTCGGTATTGTCGTTCCACAGTCCTATCTGTCGTCCGATTTCCTTTGCGGTGCCAGGAGTGTCGCCCGTCACGATTTTAATTTTGATTCCAGCGTCGATGCTCTCCTTCACAGCCGCCGGCACATCGGCGCGCACGGGGTCGGAGATGGCCACGATGCCCATAAACGTCAGGTTGTCGGCGTTGAGCGAGTCGCTCTCCACCGCTTTGCCATCGCCCACCTCCTGGTATGCGAATCCGAGGGTGCGCATCGCCTTCTGCTGGTATCCGAGCAGCGCCTCTCGCAGCTGCTCCTTTGTCACTCCGTCGGGGAAGTTGCGGCATTTGTCGATTACGATTTCAGGCGCACCTTTCACGTAGGCAATGCGCTTGCCCGGGCAGACACCGCTGTCGACCACCGTTGCCATGAATTTGCGCATCGTGGAGAACGGCAGCTGCTCCGTCACGGCGGCGTTGTCGCGCAGCGGCTTGTAGTCGGTGTGCTGGTCGTTGAGCCATAGCAGCAACGCGCCTTCCGTAGGGTTTCCCACCACGGTTGGCCGGTCGGCGCCGCGGTCGAGGAATGCCGTGGAGTTTACGGCGATTGCTTCTGCGATCAGCTTTGACTCATTGTTGTCGGCAAGTTGCTGCGATTTTCCCAGGACGGCAAACTGCGTTTCGTAGATTCTCATCTGGTTCTGAGTCAGCGTACCCGTCTTGTCGGTGCATATCACGGTTGTTGCACCCATCGTCTCGCAGGCGTGCATTTTCCTCACCAGATTGTTTGTTGCGAGCATCCGTCTCATGCTCAGCGCGAGGCTCAGCGTCACGCTCATCGGCAGACCCTCGGGCACGCTGACCACAATCAGCGTCACGGCGAGCATAATCGTGGTGAGCAGGTATTCGATGAAGCCCATCCACTCGAATCCCGCGCCGTAGTTGTAGATGCAAAGGCGGCCTACGATAATCAGCGCGCCGATAGTGTAGCTTGCGTATGACACCAGCCGTCCGAGCCGTTCGAACTGCAGTGTGAGCGGAGTTTTCACGCCGTTGTCGATTTGCGCCGCCTCGTAGACCTTTCCGTATTCCGTTGCGTCGCCCACCGCGTCAACCAGCATCGTGCCGTGGCCCTCGGTCACGGTGGTGCCTCTGAGCGCGCGGTTTGAAGGGTAGGTGGCGTCTTTTTTGAAGTCAGCCTCGATGTGTGTCTTCTTGATTACCGGCTCGCCGGTCAGCGTGCTCTCGTTGATGCTCAGCGACACCGAGTCGACAAGGTTGCCGTCGGCAGGCACCTCGTCGCCCGTTTCGAGAATCACCACGTCGCCCACCACGATGTCGCGTCGCGCCACCTGCGTGATGTTTCCGTCGCGCACCACGGTCACTGCCGCGTCGTCGTTCATCTGGTTGAGCATCTCGAATTTCTTGTTAGCGTTCAGCTCGATGACGAATCCGATTACGGTGGCGAGCGTCACGGCAAGGAAGATGCCGAGCGGCTCAAGAAACGCCTTTCCTCCGGCGTTGAGCCAGAAAGCCTCGTAGCAGGCGATGCCTATCGACAGAACGAGTGCCACGAGCAGGATTTTGATTAGCGGGTCTTTGAATTTCTCCAAAAACTGCGTCCATACCGATGCTTTCTCCGGTGGTGTCAGCACGTTGTCGCCGTGGCGATTCCTGCTTTCCGCCACTTGCTGTTGATTCAATCCCTTTGTAATATCAGTTTCCATAAAATTGCTTTGTCGTAAAGTTTTCTCTTATCGTTTGTTTGTGTTGTTGTCAAACCTCAGTCTCCGTCCGCGCACCGAGTTGTTGACCACACCCTGGTTGAACGCAAGGTTTCCGTTGACGTAGGTTTGTCTCACCGTGTTGTGGAACGTGTAGCCCTCAAACGGCGACCATCCGCATTTTGTGAGGATGTTTTCGGCTCTGACGGTGAACGGCATCTCGCGGTCGACCACCACGATGTCGGCATAGTAGCCCGGGCGCAGGTATCCGCGTCGCACCACGCCGAAGAGGTCGGCAGGCGCGTGACACATTTTCTGCACCACAAGGTCGAGCGTGAACACCTTCTCGCGCACCAGTTCGAGCATCACCAGCAGCGAGTGCTGCACGAGCGGTCCGCCCGACGCCGCTTTCAGGCAGTTGCCCTGCTTTTCCGACAGCAGATGCGGCGCGTGGTCGGTAGCCACGATGTCGAGATAACCTTGCCTCAGCCCGTTGCGCAGCGCGTTGCGGTCGTCCCACGACTTCACGGCGGGGTTCCATTTTATAAGGTTTCCGAGCCGAGGATAGTCGTCGTCGGTAAACCACAGATGGTGGACGCACACCTCGGCGGTGATTTTCTTTTCCAGCAGCGGACGGTTGTCGAAGAGTTCCAGCTCGCGAGCTGTCGACACGTGTAGCACGTGTAGCCTTGTGCCGTACTTCTCCGCCCATTCCACGGCGCGTGCCGTCGACTTGTAGCACACCTCCGTGCTTCGTATCAGTGGATGGAACTTCACGGGGAGGTCGTCGCCGTATTTTTTAATGTAGAATTCGCGGTTTCTGCGAATCAGCTGCTCGTCCTCCGAATGGATGGCAACCAGCGCGGGCACTTCGGCAAAGATGTCGTGCAGAGCGTCGCGGTCGCTGACCAGCATGTTGCCCGTCGACGCGCCGAGAAAGAGTTTCACTCCCGGCGTGTAGCTGTAGTCCACCGCCATCAGCGTTTTCAGATTGTCGTTGGTCGCGCCGATAAAGAATCCGTAGTTTGCCACCGACACCTCTTGCGCTCTTCGGTTTTTAGCCTCGAGAGCGTCGATGGTGACTGTCGGCGGCACGGTGTTGGGCATATCCATGTAAGAAGTCACGCCGCCAGCCACAGCCGCCGCCGACTCGGTTGCGATGTCGGCTTTATGTGTGAGTCCGGGGTCGCGGAAGTGCACCTGGTCGTCGATTACGCCCGGCATCACCAGCGCTCCGTCGACGTCGTTGCGCACGTCGCATTCAGCCATCACCGCCGCTGCCGGCTCGCCTTCGCCCACTTCGGCGATTATTTCGTCGTCGATAACGATGTATCCGCGCGTCAGACGTCCTTCGTTGGCGATGTCGGCATTGTAGATTATTGTCTTCATAAGCTATTGATGCTTGGCGAGTTGAGGGTATTTCTTAAACCAGCTGCGGATGCGCAGCTGCAACACGCCGAACACCGCTTCTCCGAAGATGCTGCTGTTCATCTTGCTCGTTCCGAGCACACGGTTCACGAAGATGATCGGCACTTCCTTGATGCAGCATCCCATCTTGAACGCCGTGAACTTCATCTCAATCTGGAACGCGTAGCCCTTGAAGCGGATTTTGTCGAGATCGATAGCCTCGAGCACGTTGCGGCGGTAGCACACAAAGCCAGCCGTCGTGTCGCGCACGTTCATACCCGTCACGATTCTGACGTATGCCGAAGCGTAGTACGACATAATGACGCGTCCCATAGGCCAGTTTACCACGTTGACACCCGAGACGTAGCGCGAGCCGATAGCCACATCGGCGCCGTCGAGACACGCCTGCCGCAGCTCGAGCAGTTTCTTCGGCGGATGCGAGAAGTCGGCATCCATTTCAATAATAAACTCATAGCCAGCGTTTAGACACCATTTGAAGCCCATGATGTAAGCCGTGCCGAGCCCCAGCTTTCCGCTGCGTTTCAGCAGGTGCAGGCGGCCGTCCCATTGCTTCTGCATCCGTTCGACAATGGCGGCAGTCCCGTCGGGAGAGTTGTCGTCGATAATCAGCACATCGAACATCACCGGAAGCGCGAACACGGCGTTGATGATGTTCTCGATATTTTCTTTTTCGTTGTATGTGGGAATAATCACCACACTGTCAGACTTGTTCATTCTTTATTACGTAATAACAGTGCAAAGATAGTGCAAATCGAATGCAAAACGGCAAATTTATTTGCACGATTTGCTAAGATGCCGCCTATTTTATGAAAAGATAGTGCAAGGAGAGCGAAAAACATTCAAACTTGTTTGAAAATGTTTTTCCGAGCCGCCGCCTATTTTATGCAAAGATAGTCATTATGCGCTTCAGCGGCGGCGCTCACGCGGCGCATTCCGCACTGTTGGCGTTCCCCCGACGCTGTCGGGGGTTAACTGCAGACGCGACCGCTCGCGCGGTCAAGATGCCGCCTGTGTTGTGAAAAGATAGTCATTATGTGCTCCAGCGGCGGCGCTCACGCGGCGCATTCCGCACTGTTGGCGTTTAGAAAGCAAATTTACATCAACAACGAGATGCTCCTTTGGGGAATCTTCACCCTCATTTGCATTTTGATATGCATCGTCAAATTTCTTAATAGCATAGTCCCTGTCTTCTTTGTCGAATTTTTCAAATTCATCTGGATACAAATCCTGTCTGAATGCTTCTACCACATCAAACAGACTGGCTATTAGTGCTGTCTGCGGAGTATGTTCATCACCTTTGTTTGGACAAGTGCTTTTTATCACGCCATTTACTGCGTCACTTATAGTCTTGATGAATTTAGGGTCACAATGCATGGCTACAAGAGATGTCTGGAATTGAAGCTCCATCTTCTCACTGTCGGTTAATTTTCCGTCTTTTACGGCTTTGTAGAGACTGTTGAGAAAATTCTGATATATTTTCAATTTTTCCTCGAATATTTTAGAATCTCGTTTCAACGTTCCTTCTTTTTGGGTTTGTCCCTGAAGAAGCACCTGTGTTATGGTTGCCGTAATGACAACACCTAATATCGCAGCCATGATTCTGCCTGGTAACTCCAAGTCCGTAAAAACATTGAAAGCTACCGCAATAGCACATATCATACAAGCTGCAATTGCTGTGTATGTGAAGAATCTTTTGTTTTCCATAAAAGAGCTATTTTTCTGATATCATAAAAACAAACTCCCCATTATGTCAGTGGGGAGTTTGTTGGTTACTAAATATTATCTTGCAGCACGAGAACTTATTTTCTTTCCAAAAGCATCGTATGTATCAAGCCACGAGCCTTTTCTGACAATGAATTGATCAGCGCAGATTGAAACGAAATTGCCGATGTTTGTTGAAATTGATTTGATTTTTTTACCTTGCTCATCATAGGTGTCATACCAATAGCCTTTCATAACAATGAAAAATTTGTCACTCCACCCCAATAGTTCTCCGATGTTATCAGAAATACTTTTGGCTTTTTTGCCTCGTGCATCGAATATCTCATACCAATAGCCTCGATGCTCAATACTTGATATTGCCATATTACAAATGTCTTTTGCCAATGGCTACCATATTGGCTTGTTTTACAAAAGGTTAGTATATACAAATGAAAACGTGGAGCCAGTTCTGTCACTCGTTCCACAGTGTAAAGGCCTTCGCATTGCCCTGCCAGTCGAAACGAGCAACGCCGAAAGCCCCACGCCAGTGTAAATATATAGAAAGCACTCTTGACAACGAACAACAGAATCGTCCGAAGCCAATGAGGGCTGTATATAATACACCTCATGAGGCGTTCCCGTTGCTTTGTTCTTGACCAGCAGTTGAGAGTTTGCGAAGTTCTTACACTGTCAAAACCAAAGCGTACAGTTACGCCTTATATGTATATATGTCTGCCCAACCTCTGCCCATCGGGACTTTCGGTATGGGTATAGACGTTACAAAGATAATACTTTTACCTTGAGAACAGCTTTATTTGGCAGGAAAAGTATGATTTTAAGGTCTGATTTAACATTATTAAATATAAATATGTCAAAGAATTCCACTTTTGCGTGATTTTTCTTGCTAAAAAGTTTGTATTATCAATGATTATTCGTATCTTTGCAACAACAGAATCCGCCACGCTTCCCATTTGAACAGCGAACCAGGGCGGGTCTTTTGCTTTTATGGGAACATTAAGATTATACACTAAACAGGCTCTTTCTATTTTCGAACAAATAGAACTACTAAAAAGTAGAGGCTTAAATATTGCTGATTCATCCAAGGCTGCAAAATTTCTTGGTGAGGTCAGCTATTTTCGTTTTGTTCAATACCTTCGTCCTATGGAGGCAGACAAGACTACACATCAATTTAAGCCTAATAGTAGATTTGAAGATGCCGTAGCTCTCTATAACTTTGATATAGAGTTGAGAGAATTGATGTTCAAGGCTGTTCAACGATTAGAGATTGCTTTGCGCACAAAGATTATACAAGAGTTCTCTTTGGCTCATGGACCGTTTTGGTTCTTTGATACAAGTCTTGCTGACGATGAACACAAGTTTATTGAGAATATGAACTCCATAGATAGAGAACTTCAACGTAGCAAGGAGGACTTTATCAAAGAGCATAGGCGCAACTATGACAAGCCGATATTCCCTCCAGCATGGAAAACGCTTGAACTTGCATCTTTCGGCACGCTTTCAAAACTCTATTACAATTTCAGTGACAAGAAGTTGAAGAAGCGTGTAGCTCGTCAATTCAATCTTCCACAGCATGAGGTGTTGGAAAGCTGGATGCGCAGTGTAACTGTCCTGAGAAACTGTTGCGCTCACCACTCACGACTTTGGAATCGCTATCTTTCCAATGCTCCACAAATGAACGCTTCTTTACGTGGTGCATGGGTGAACATTGATGGTGTTGATGCGAACAAAGTATATGCTATAGCTTGTTGTATTGCATATTGGCTTGATTCGATGGGGTATGGATTGGACTTCAAGAATGAACTCAAATCCTTACTCGTTTCTTATCCACAGGTAGACCCGGCAGCAATGGGATTCCCTGAAAATTGGATTTCGGAGCCTCTATGGAGATAACTTTATAGATAAAATACAGATAAGCTTGTCGGTAGTGAAAATTCTTCATTACCGACAGGCTTTCTTCTTGATATATTAACTATTTGATGTAAATGAAAGTTAAATACGTTAAAAAATATCCATTTCGTATCAATATAGAACCTATATTGCCACTTTTCTACCGTTTAGAGCGTATAGTATTGATAATCAACTGATAATAGATACGCAGATTGTTTTCATTTAACGGATTTCTATTGCTACAGTGATAATTCCCCACAGACGGAAGAAAATGTTTTTGCAAATGTTGATCTGAACAAGGTAAATCTCCATGTGCCCTGCAATCGCAAGGATGCTTATACAGGCGCTGATTATTGGAGAGATTTCGGTCATCTCTTTACCACAGACGAAGTGAAGCAGGATGGTCTATGTTACAGGTTGGATGATAACACCTGGGAGGCTGCCCTCATCAACAATCCTGACGGTAATAGTAGAATCATATACGAAGGAGACATCGTTATCCCGACGGATATCGGATTTAGCCATGCCAATTACGACGTGACTTCGATTGGAGTCCGTGCGTTCGAGTATTCAAATATCACTTCCGTCTCCATCCCTAAATCAGTGGTTTCGATTGGAACGAGTGCTTTCGTTGGTTGCCCCTTCACAAGCATCGACATTCCCAATACTGTGACGGCAATTGGAGCATATACGTTTGCTGGTTGTTCAAATCTCAAATCAGTCATCCTTCCAAATTCTTTGGAGACCATTGAGGGTGGTCTGTTTTCGGATTGTACAAACCTTGAGTCGGTTAAAATACCTAATACGGTGACCTCCATCAGACATAGTGCCTTCCAGTATTG